>Ga0315290_10000104_pt1 | contig 47666 bp, 34 predicted proteins | sample YL17G12_0_MG_FD_203627 | JGI IMG/M metagenome (GOLD analysis project Ga0315290, IMG submission 203627) | Sediment microbial communities from Yellowstone Lake, YNP, Wyoming, USA - YL17G12_0 | ecosystem: Environmental > Aquatic > Freshwater > Lake > Sediment | place: USA: Wyoming | collected... | reverse complement strand
CGGTGGGAAATTCTACAATAGCGGGCATGATCGAATCCTCCATGATTCTGTAACGCTTCCTGCTATCAATATTTATCGTCAAATCGCCCATCTGGAGTCCAATATTTCAATTTTGCAAAAGTTTAGTAATAAGCTCAAGCCGGGCGACCGTTTTCCGACAGAGCAGGAGATGGCAGAGGAGTTTGGAGTGATCCGCAGTTGTGTTCGCGAGGCGACCAAGGCGTTGAACTTTCTTGGTATTATCGAAGGGGCGCGACGTCGGTGGTACAGGAAAGATTGCTGCGTCGCTGCGATGGAATCCCTGGGCCAAACAGACGTATGAACGTCTTTGCTGAGGCACCTCAAGGCAGTTCTGCCAGGAACTTTTCGTTGGTAGGATGTTTCTTCATGGCCCGGATCAGCATCTCGGTATCCTGTCCAGCCTGCATAGTATCCAGATGACGGCGCAGACGAGCGATTTTATCCAGCGTCTCCCTATCGATCAGCAGCTCTTCTTTGCGTGTTCCAGACTGCGAAATGTCGATTGCAGGCCATATTCGCCGGTTTGCCAACTGCCGATCCAGCACCAGTTCCATATTGCCGGTACCCTTGAACTCCTGAAAGATAACTTCGTCCATACGGCTGCCGGTATCGATCAGGGCCGTAGCCATAATGGTCAAAGACCCGCCGTTTTCATTATTACGGGCGCTGCCGAATATCTGTTTGGGCAGTTGCAAAGCCCGTATGTCCAGACCGCCGCTCATGGTTCTGCCGCTGGAAGATGTCCATGCGTTAAAGGCCCGGCCCAACCGTGTGATCGAGTCGAGCAGAATCACCACGTCCTGACCAAATTCAACACGTCGCTTAGCCATTTCCAGGGCCAGCCGTGCGGTTCGGACATGGCTTTCTACCGTTTTATCGTTGGAAGAGGCCATGATTTCACCTTTGATATTGCGGCTCATTTCGGTGACCTCTTCAGGTCGCTCGTCGATCAGCAGTACCATCAGGTGGATTTCCGGGTGATTGGTGGTAACCCCGTGAGCGATCTGCTGAAGCAGGATAGTCTTGCCGGTCCGCGGCGGAGATACGATCAGACCTCGCTGGCCTTTGCCGATGGGTGTCAGCAGATCCATTACCCGCATGCTGAGATTGCCTGCCACCTGCATAGACTTGCTGCAATCGGCCAAACTCTCAATGCTGGTCTCCAGGTGTATCATTTCGTTCGGATCGATTACTACAAAATCGTCAAATCGTGTCAACTCCACGTAATCGTCGGGCGGATGACCGTTAAGACTGACGATTTCGCTAACCTGTACATATCGCTTCTTTTTGCCCGGGCTGACCCTGGCCTTGACGAAAAGCCCTTCCCGCAGATTATAACTGCCGAGCATATCCTGACGTATGACCGGATCGGCCGGTCGAACCGCAAACTTATGCCTGGCCGAGCGAAGAAAGCCGTTGCCTTTGGCTATCTCTAGCATACCCTCGACAATATTATTACTTGTTTTGTCTTGATTTTCCATACGAACCCATCTACAGCACTTTCTGAGAGCTGTGCCCTAAACCTGACGATGGCGTTAACCTTGATGTCGGTGTTAACGGCGTCAATCTCGCCCCAGTTCCAGTTAAGGAATTTGACAGAATCGCATTCGCCAACACCGAGGCTGGAGGGCATGCAAATCCGCCAGTGGAGATTATTTCCCACCCTCACACTAGAAGCTCTTCTTTACCCCAAATTCGAGCTTTCTATTATATTCGCGGCCACATCCGCCGATCCGGTCAGTCTTGTCGGCGGCCATACAACAGCTTGCTATAAGTCGTCATGGAGGCCGAACAATCCGTCAAAACCAACACTGAACGCACCATTATCACATAATTTTGCGTACAAACCGAGCAAAAAATCGCTTTTTTTGTTAAAAATTTTCAAAAACAAGGGTTTTCTCCTTAACTGCTTGCAAATAAAGAACTAACAATCACAGCTCCCGGCTGGGCTGCACAAAACAAGCCCATAAACCAAGAAAACATAAGTTCGCAACCTATGAATAACCATTCATAATCTCCTTGCTATTAGGTGGTAACCGTAGTTAAAATATGCCGAACAGGGAAAATTTGTGTGTTTTTTTGAGGGTATGAGCAAGATCGGTCAAACCGGAGGATTTTTCAGGACAGTCATTTATGATGAAAAGATCGCGGGAATTACTGTTTATTGGGATTTTGGCAGTTGTCTGCCTGGTCTTTTGGCCTCAAGCCGGTGTGACGGACGGCTCGACGGACAGTGTGGCGGATGGCGCGACGGGCGGTGCGGTGGAGAGTGTGACGGAAAAGGTTAGGGCTGACAATAGTGCTACTATTATCAATATAGGTTCGCAAAGCGGTGTTCGGCAGTTTGGGTTCTCACGTGAGAATCTCCAAAGTGTCAGAGGTCAGATCGATCGGGCGGTGGAGGAAGGTATTGCCACAGTCATATTTTGTTTTACCAGTCAGGGCGGTTCATTTGAGAGTTTTTCCGATCTGGCCCGCGATATCGCCCGGCTGGCGACCAAAAAAGAGATTCGCACGGTAGCGTTTGTGCCCAAGGAAGCTATCGGTATGAGTATGCTGGCGGTTTTTGCGTGCCGTGAGATTGTGGCGGACGAGTTCGCCCAACTGGGCCAGGTGACAGGTTCCACAAAAACCAAAAGCCTGGAGGGTCAGGAGATAAGTTCAGCCCCGGTCGATGAGCAGAGCGTGGTAAATATGATAACCAATTTTGCCCGCGCCGGCGGGCATGATCCACTGCCGGCAGAGGCAATGGTGCACAAACAAACGATTTTGTATGAGATTGTTCGCGGCAGTGAAAAGAAACTGGTGGACCAGGCTGGTTTTGAGCAACTTGTACAGCACAGCGATCAGCCCTGGCAGATGGCTGGGGGTGGTCCGCTGGTCGGGGCAGATGAGGTGCTGCTGCTGAGCGGACGAAAGGCGCAGGAGATCGCCCTGGTGAAGTATCTGGCCGCGGACGAAGATGAATTGGCACGTGTGCTGAATGTAAATCTTGTGAAACTGGCTCCAAAACCAGAGAAAACCGAACAAATAAAGACTGAAAAGCAAACCATTGAGGGAGGAATTAAAGAAGAATCTAAACCGGCAATAGTCAAAGAGGATACGTTTGCGTATAAGTCTGACAAAGCGGTTTTTATAGTTTGTTCGGAGATGGTGGACGAGGGGTTGTATGAATCGATCAAGCGACGGACACAGACAGCCCTGGATGGAGGGGCGACTTATATTATTTATGAGATAGACACATTCGGCGGTCGGGTCGATAGCGCTATTGAGATATGGAACTATTTTATGCACGAGGTCTCCAGGAAGGCTCACACCGTGGCGTATGTGCGGACTAAAGCGATTTCCGCCGGTGCTCTGATCAGCGTGGCCTGTCAGGACATTATAATGAAGTCGAACACGCAGATCGGCGATTGCGCTCCGATCATGATGGGCGGAACACTCGAAGGGGTGGAACGGGAAAAGATGGAAAGCCCGCTGCGCAGCTATTTCGAGGACGCGGCCAAGACCAACGGTTATCCGGTCGCCCTGTGCAAAGCCATGGTGAGCATTGATATAGAAGTGTATCAGGTGAAGAACCTGCGAACGGGTAAAAATGAATATTTTGAGACTGATGATTTGCCCCGTGACGACTACAATTACGATCTGGAAGCTAAGAAACGCGTTGTCAGCAAGGATCAGTTGTTTACTGTTTATGCCGATAAAGCTCTTGAATACGGCCTGGCCCGTGTGGTGGTGGAAGGGCTGGATGAACAAGCCCGTAGTGAGGTATTGGCGTTTCTGGAAGATCGCGACAAGGTGAGTTTTTCGCGTCCGCCAGAGATCATGGAGACCAACTGGTCTGAAGAGCTGGTCCGCTGGCTGACCAGCCCGGCGGTAAGCGGCGTTTTACTTATGGTCGCTCTTTTGGGGATTTACGCTGAGCTTAACAGTCCGGGTCTGGGGCTGCCTGGCGCGGTGGCGGTGGCGGCATTGCTGATTCTGTTTGGCAGCAAATTCCTTATCGGGATGGCTAACTGGTGGGAGATTGCAGTGTTCGTGATCGGGATGGGACTGCTTCTGCTGGAATTGTTTGTGATACCTGGATTTGGAATTGCCGGTATTAGCGGTACGCTGCTGATGATCTTCGCTTTGGCGGCGATGATGGTGACCAACAGGCCGGACGAGTTTCCGTTGCCTGTTTCGGAACCTGACTGGCGGGAATTTGAGCATAATTTGTATGGTCTGCTGGGAGGGTTCGCGGGTTTCCTTGTGGGCGCGTATTTTATCACCCGCTATCTGCCGCATATTCCTGTGGCCAACAGATTGATTCTTTCAAGGCCGCAGGACTCGGTCGAGGTACGTTCCGGCGGGCAGGCAGCCCCCGCTGCGGAGCCACCGGTAGTAGTGGGAGATGAGGGTATCAGCCTGAGTCCGCTACGTCCCTCTGGCCTTGGCCGATTCGGCAGGGAACGCCTTAATGTGGTATCACAAGGAGAAATGATAGAAAGTAAGAGAAAAATTAGGGTTGTCAATATCGTAGGAAACAGTATAGTGGTTAGGGAAGTGAATGAGTGAATGAGCGAGTGAATGAGTGGATGGGTATAAATAAATGTTGACATACGCGGTTCTGTTATTGATTTTGGGTATTATACTGGCCTTCATGGAAGTGCTGCTTCCCTCTGGAGGGATATTAGCCGTTTTGTCCACAGGGGCCATCATAGGCGCTATTGTTATGGCCTTTGGAGAGAGTGCGGACACGGGTGTGGTTTTTCTGGCCATTACGGCTGTTTTAGTGCCGGTAACGATTGTTCTCGGGCTGAAAGTGTTTCCCAGGACGCCGGTTGGTCGCAGGATGATATTGAAGCCCGAAACAGAAACCGCCTCCGAGCGCGGCATCGCCGGGGTCAGTGAAGGAGATTACAGCAAACTGATGGGTAAAACCGGTAAGACCGTCACGCCCCTGAGGCCGTCAGGGATAGTGGAAATTGAAGGAGAGCGCTACAGCGTAGTGGCAGAAGGAGCGATGATTGGGCCGGGAGTTGATATTATTGTTGTTAACCTGGCAGGCAACAGTATAGTAGTTAATGAACAAGAAAAGACGTGACAGCAGTTGTGGGTAATTTTTGACCTTATAAAACAGGAGTGCGTTACAATGGATATGATTATGTTAGCAGCAAGTAGGAGCATGAACCCACTGGCGTTGGTGGGCGTAATTATTCTTGGTATTATTTGTTTGACGATAGTTTTCGTCTTCGGCAGTTTCATAAAAATATACATCCAGGCGCTGTCCAGTGGCGCGCGGGTGACGTTTTTTGACCTGATCGGCATGTCGCTGCGAAGAGTCTCGTCACAACTGATTGTCAGTGCCCGTATCTCAACGGTGCAGGCTGGGATTGAAAATCTTTCCACCCATGCGTTGGAAAGCGTTTTTTTGGTCCGCCGCGATCCCGGGGACGTGATGACATGTGTTAGCGCCCTTATTATCGCACACAAAGCTAACCTGCCCCTGAACTTTGCCGAGCTGCAGGCGCATCACTTTGCCGGCGGCCATGTAATAGATCTGGTCAAGGCCATGATCGTGTCTCACCGTGCCAAGATCGCCCTGACATTGGATGTGGCTCGTGCTATCGACCTGGCGGGCCGGGATATTCTCGATGCGGTCCAGACCACCGTCAAGCCCAAGATCATCGATTGTCCAATCTCCGGGTCGTCTTCAACCGGTATGCTGGACGCGGTGGCCAAGGACGGTATCAGACTGTTGGTTAAGGCCCGCGTAACCGTTCGTTCCAATATTGACCAACTGGTGCGTGGGGCAACCGAAGATACCATCATCGCCCGCGTAGGTCAGGGTATTGTAAGCGCCATCGGTTCCTCGACAACGTATAAAGACGTGCTGGAGAATCCCGACCGTATTTCGAAAAAAGTGCTTTCCAGCGGACTCGATGCCCAGACGGCATTTGAAATTGTCTCGATCGATATTGCCGATGTCAGTGTGGCCAGTGTTCGTGACGTTGCCAATGTCGGCGCCCTGCTGGAAACCGAACGGGCCGAGGCCGACAAGCAGATGCGTCAGGCTGAGGCGGAAGGCCGCCGAGCCATGGCGGTAGCCCGCGAACAGGAGATGAAAGCCCTGGTACAGGAAAACCAGGCCAAGGTTGTGCTGGCCGAGGCGGAAGTGCCCAAGGCAATGGCCGAGGCGTTCCGCAGCGGCAACCTGGGTATTATGGATTATTATCGTATGAAGAACATCAAAGCCGATACCGGTATGAGGGAATCAATCGGTCGAAGCGATAGTGATGAAGGCAAGCCGGGCAAGAAGTAAGATTAGTTGACAGTTCGGAGCAATGATGTAATGTTGTCAAAGATTTTGACATTATTAACAATGGCCCAGCCGCAACAGGAGGACGAATCAGGTCGTTTGCGTCAACTGATAGTACCGATCATCGTGTTTGGCCTGTATGTATTGAGCGGTCTGTTCAAAGGCAAGGGGTCCGGGAAGAAACCGCAAGAGCCCCAAATTCCCCGGCAGCAGGAACAGCCTTCCAAACGAACTAAGCCGCTACCAAGCTATGCACGCAAAGCACAATCGGCTCAGACTCGCCAACAGTCGCCCCGGGCGAGTCAGACTCGTCAAGAATCGCCTCGCCGTGTAGAGTCTCCGGATCGTTTTCCAACGAGTGTTCCTGAGCCCGGGCGGCCTCAAAGGACATCTGTCCCACCTCCGGCGTCGCCCCGGCCCAACCCCCAGTTCAAAGTGCAACAGGCGCCGGCTGGACGACCTGTTCAAAGACCTGCCTTGGCCGCGGCGGCAGCGGCCCAAGCCACTACGTCTGCGCCGGAAGCCGACATGGCAAAGCGAACTTCCACTAAGGGCTTGGCCAGAGAACAACTGCTCTCAACAAGAGAAGGCGTTATGTTGGATCGTAAAAGGGCAGCGGCAAGTCAAGGATCGTACGCCCAATTGACATCGACCGAACATTTACAAACGATCTTGCGGCAAAAGGACAGCCTGGTTCAGGCTATTGTTTTGGCTGAGATACTGGGCAAACCGGTAGGGTTGCGACCGAGAGGTAGTTTTGAATTGCCGCTGTAAGGAACGGATACGGACGGAAGGGCTGAAAATCGGGGGCCATCCCAGCGGCACTTGTGGTGATTATGAAGATAAGCTATGATCTGCGTTTTGCTCATCTGCCCGGTGGAAGTTGGCCTTATGTCTCCCAGTTGATCTGGATACTGGTTCGGGATCATCCTGAAACACAATGGCGGATATACCATAATCCCTGGAGCGCACCTCAGCAGGAAATTATAAAGCACTTAGAACAAGAACATCCCAGCCAAGCAGGTACCGCTGGGATAGATTACCGACCGATGCACTGCGGTTGTTTGTCCATTCGCCATCATATAGAGTTTTTGGGGGTTCGCGACGACGCATGCGTATATCATTATCCGCATTTCGATTCGCCTTTGGGTATGCGGCGGATACCGTTAGTGGTAACCATCCACGATCTGTATCCATTGGTTTTGCCGGGATACTGTTCACCGGCCAAACGCGCTTACTTTAAGTTTGTCACCCGTCAAAATGCCCGCCGTGCCCGGCGGATTATCACGATATCGCAAAATACCAAAAAAGATATTGTTGAGCACCTGAAAATTCCGCCGGAAAAAATTGTGGTTATCAGTCAGGGGCATTCCCGGGAATTCTGCCCTGTCCGGGACGATCAACTTTTGAGACGTACCGGCGAAAAGTATCATCTGCCGAAGAAATTTATGCTCTATACCGGTAATCATAAGCCTCATAAGAACCTGGGGCGTCTTTTGCAGGCCCTGGCCGAATTGCCCGATAGTCTGCGAAAAAACTTTCCCCTGATCCTGACCGGTCCGATTACCACCGATACCGAAAAGCTGCTTGCCCAGGCAAACAAACTGAAGATCGAAAATCAGGTGAGATTCCTGTGTTCGGTAGGCAACGAAGATTTGCCTCATCTGTATAACCTGGCTACGTTAGTAGTTCACCCCAGTTTGTACGAAGGGTTCGGCCTGGCTCCCCTGGAAGCAATGGCCTGCGGCACCCCGGCGGTGTGTTCGAATGCCTCGGCCATTCCGGAAGTCGCCGGTCAGGTGTGCCGATTGTTCGACCCCTACAGCGTAGAAGATATCGCCGCCACAATAACCGCGGCCCTGGAGAACGATATTGACAATCCCGAAAAACGACAGGAGTGCCTGACCCATGCCGCAAATTTTACCTGGGAAAAATGTGCGCATCAGACATACAAGGTTTATCAAGCCATAGTCCGAGATCGCTGATTTATTACCATACTGCTCCTGGTTAAGTATGTGCGTTTTGGCCGTTTCTTTGCCGGTACGGCATATAGCAATCGTTTGTCGGTTTTTCGGGCCATTTGAATAGCATATATCACATCGCCAGGCTCGGCGCTGCGGACACAAGGAAATCTGCCGGAACAAATTTCGTTTTTGTTGCATGGACAACAATCGAGAGATGTCTGCATGGCCACCACGCGCTGGTCCTGGCGAACTCTGAAATCCGGATCTACCCCGCCAAAGATAGCCACGGCAGGCGTACCCAACGCCGCCGCCAAGTGCAATACACCGGAATCCATGGTCACCACCGTATCGGCAACTGTCAAAACACCCAACAACTCGTGCAACTTTAACTGTCCGCGCAGGTCCTGGTCGCATGGTATTTCCGGCTGAGGATCGATACCAATTAACACCAGTTTTTCGTTCTGGAGATATTCCCTGAGCATGGCAGCTTTTTCCGTGGGCCAGGTTCGGGAAGGATGGCCTCCTTCCGGCGCAAAAACGATACTCCCGGCCAAGCTGTCGAACGGTTCCGTCCATGCCTCCGGGACAACCAGATGAGGGGACCGAAAAGGCGGATTCAGCCCCAGCAGTCGGCCCAATTCATCGGTTCGGTGTTCGGTCGGTTGAAGGGAACTGGTCAGTTCATCCAAATCAACGGCATCATCTTCAGTCCGATCTGTCCAGTAAATCTCGGGCATCAGCATTGAAAATGTATGAAGCCATTCCGGGCGAATAACCATTCTAATTGTATAGCCCTGATCTCTGAGCCTGGCCAGCACCGGCAGCAGACAAACAACATTGCCCAAACCATGGCAACGCTTGATAGTCAGAGATTGCCTCCTGCTAACAGAAGTTTCAACTGTCGCGGCAGCGATTTGCACTGGACTCATACAACACTCCAACAAACCAACCATCAAGCCTTGTCGCTCTATGGTGATAACTCGGCAAAATCTCCGCATGAGTCAAAAGAGGTGATTAACTTCCCCGGTTCGCTCGCCAGTGGCGCGGTTTTACAAAGCTCAGACATACTTGCCTGCCAACACTGGTAAGCCGCGTGTGAGTATGCCGTACCGCCCCAGCGGACCACGAACATAGCCTTCGCCAAAAGATATGACTAACCTCTCCGGCCCGGTCAGCGACCGATAATATCTTCCGGGTAGGGAATTCTCAGTTTCCACCCCGGCTGAAGTTTGTCAGGATCGGTGATAATGTTCCGATTGGCGTTGAGAATCACCTTGGCGTGCTGACCGTGGCCGTAATACTGTTCGGATATTTTGTAGAGGTTTTCACCCTTGGCTACTATGTGGTATCGGGGTTGCGGCTTGGCCAGCTCAGGTTCGGACTGCGGCTTTGGTTGCTCTACGGTCGGTGGTTTTGGCGGCTCCACCCGCGGCGCTTCGATAACAGGCAGTTTGTCAAGGGTTGGAGATTCACTTTTCTGCCCGACCGGCGAAGCACGATCAGGTTCCACAAACGACGGTCGTTCACCCGGCGACAGGTCGGTGTCAGGAGACCGAGAATCGGATTGACCATCGCCGGAGACAAAGAAATATATTGCTACCGCTACTATCACAATACCCAGCACAACACCTATTTTTATGTCGTTTTTCATAAACGGATCCTCCCTCAACCTTGCGGTCATTTACTATTATTAGACGATTTATCTGTAACGTCTGCTCCCGCTTTCGTGCCGTACATGTACAGCAACGGGGCGGCAATTCCGACCGAGGAGTAAGTACCTATCACTATACCGATAATCAACACATAATTAAAGCCTCGCAGACCTGCTCCGCCCCAGATGTACATGATCACCAGCACAAACAGAGTAGTCGTCCCGGTCAGTAAGGTTCGGGAGAGGGTCTGATTGATACTACTGTTGATGATATTTGACGAGAGCGTAGCTAACTTGCCACGATTCTCACGAATACGGTCGAATATTACAATGGTGTCGTTCAGTGAATAACCGATTATAGTCAGGAACGCGGCGATCATCGGCAGATCGATCTTGAAGTCACTGATCAACAGCAGATCACCCACCGAAGTTTTGGCCAGCCACGCCGAGGCCGCCACCAATCCCATCGTGATACTAACGTCGTGCACCAACGCCACGACCGCCGCCGTGCCGAACCGCGCGTCACCAAAACGCATCCAGATATAGACGATAATTGCCAGCATTGAAACAACAATCGCGATCAAGGTGTCGTTCATACTCTTATGGCCCACCGAAGGATCGATCTGCGTCACCTGCGGCAGAGAAGTCTGCCACTGAAACAGTTTTGTAAACCGCTCGGTTTCGTTGGCTTCGAATTTGGTCCACGGCTCGTCCCGGCTGCCTTCATAGACAACGTCCTTTGAGATCACCGCCAGTTCGATCCCCTGCAACATGTCGTCCGGTCCCTCGCTGTTGTTGTCGGGAGCGAACAAATGGGTTTCCTCATGGCCGAACTGTTCGAATTCACTCTTGAAGCGACTTTGTGTCAGGCGTCTTTGGAGTCGGTCCAGCGTTTCGGTTCGGTCGCTGCCGAAATTATATTTCAGGTACAACCCGCCCGTAAATTCACTCAGGTATGGTTTTTGACTGATCAACTCATCCGTAATCGGCTCGCCAGCCACGTAAGTCGGCGCCAGGTCGGCAAGCACATCGAGTTTATCACCCAAGGCACTAAATATCGCATCACTGACAATTCTATTGGTTTTCTTTGTCTCCGTATAGTTATATTTGGATATCGGCAAGGCTCGCTCCAAAACGCTGTTGATCTTATCGAGGGCGGTCTGTTTGGTTTCTATGAGAAAGGTGCCTGCGGAGGCTTGTTCCTGTACGGTTGCAGATTCCATGCGCCGGTCTCCGAGATTCGCCGCAGCCAGGCGCAGCGCGTCCTGGATTTCCACTGCGGTCATTTTATTTTTCTCGTCCAACTTAAGGGTTACTTCAACCCGGTTGGTTTCGGTGGTGACGATCTCGAACCTATGCTGTTCGGCAGGGCCGATACGCTGAACCCCCGCCGCCCTTAACAGAGGATTGTCCGTTTCGTTACGGACCGCCTGCTCTATTTTTTCGCGCAGGACCAAAGCCTGGTCCTCGGCGGTGAGTTGTTTGTCCTGGTCCGTCAGCCACTCGTTGACGCCTTTTTCAGTAAGTATTACGTGAATGCTGGTACCGCCGGTGAATTCGATTGCGTACTTGGGATTGGTTTCGTCGCGGGCCAGAAAGACCACCCAACTGCCCAGTACCAGCAGAGCGGAAATGGTCCAGAATATGGTCCGTTTGCCCAGCCAATCGATTTTGGGGTTTTCGATAATATGCAGCATGGACAAATTGTTCTTGATAATTCCGCGGCTGGTCAGAAAATCGAATACCATACGAGTCACAAACACGGCGGTGAACAAGTTGCTGATAAGACCGATCATCAATGTCAGGGCAAAGCCCTTGACCTCTTCGGAGGCAAAAATCCACAAAATCAAAGCGACAAGAACAGTCGTGGCGTTGGAGTCAAAAATGGTGCGGAACGCGCGATCGAAACCGTTTTTGATCGCTATTCGCAGAGAAGAGCCGCGGGCCTGTTCTTCACGAATGCGCTCGAAAATCAGCACGTTGGCATCGACCGCCATGCCGATAGTCAGGATCACCCCGGCGATACCCGGCATAGTAAACGTAGCCCGGCTGAAAGCCATAACACCGATAAGTATCAGCAGGTTCAAAACCAGAGCCAAAGCCGAAAGAGAACCCGCGATATGATAGTAGAGTATCATAAAAACAACCACCACTATCAGACTGTATTTGCCGGCGATGAGACTAGACCGAAGGTTGTCACGACCCATTGTCGGACCGATCGTGTTGACGCTGATTGGCTCGTCACCCAGTCTCGCCGGCAGTGAACCGGCGTTCAGCTTATCGACCAGGTCTTGCGCCTCTAACTGATTGAATTGGCCGGTGATCTGTCCCGACTCGCGAATCGCAGAATTAATGTTAGGAGCTGAAATGGCCTCGTCATCCAGAAGGATGCATAAAGGCCGATCAATATTATTTTTGGTCAGTTTCCAGAAGAGATTCGCCCCGATCTCATTGAAATTGAAGTTTACCGCCCAACCGCCGTAATTGTCGGTACCAATCCGGGCCTTTTCCAGCCGCCAGACATCGCCGGCGGTCACATGCAGCAAAGCCTCATCCGGCTGGTTCGAGGCCAGGACATACTGTTCCTCTGCGAAAACCCCTGTAATGGTGCCTCTGGTTTTGAAGTCATCGGGGTCTTTGATTTTTCTCCAAACATAATTTTCGTCACTGGCTTTTTTGGGACCGTATTGTTCCAGCCGCTCCATAAAGTTTTTGATTTCGCCCTCTGATAACTTGCGGTCGGTCTCGGTCACTTGCGGCAGAATGCGAAATTCCAACACACCCGAGCCTTGCAACTGACGTTTGAGATCTTCGGGATCATCGAGCCGGCCGGCTATTTTAGCGTAAGCATCGTAGGTCGCGACCAACTCGTCGATCAATACATTCGATTCGGGATGACCGCTTTTTAACTGTTCTATTTCTTCCGTACGTTTTTTTGTTTTATCGAGAAATTTTTCCAGCCGGGTCAGGTCAATATTGGCGTTCTCCAGGTCCATCAGTGCCTGTTTTTTCTTGTCCTCTAGACCTTCCTCTTTCTGGCTAATGGCCTTACGTGCCTGGCCCAGTTCCTGGCGCGTTTTGATGTATTCCAGGACCAGGGTTTTGTTGTTGTCGTCTCCTTTTGTCAGGCGATCTGTTTGTATGGTCCGGTTCGGATCGTCCAACTGATTCCATCGCTGATATAGGGCATCGACACCGGCCAGGTCGATTTTAGCTTCGTTGAGTTTGTCGCTCAGTTTTTTTTCAGCTTCCAGTGCCGCTTCTCGCCGGGCTTTGCCTTCCGTCAGGGCATCCTGGGCCTCGCCCAGTTTCTTCAGCAACTCCAGACGACTGTTGCCCTGAGAACCGCCGGCGAGTTTGTCAAACTCCCTCTGTCGCTTATCCTGATAATCAGCCTGACTCATACCAGCCGGCTTGACCATCGCCTGACGTACCAAACGCATATTCAGGTTCTGATTCTCCACGGCATCACGTTTTGCCTGATAGGCTTTGCGGAGATCTATGGTTGCCTGCTCAGCCAGCGGCATCTGGATTTCGATGCAGTCATTACCGTGCGGACGCCAAACAAGATTGCGTTTGTTACCCGGATCGATACGCTGCTGTAAAATGCGAATCATCGTCTGAGCGATCTCACGTTTTTCCCAATCGTTCAGATCGGTAGTGTCAATCCGGTAAAGCAGACTCGTACCACCGGCCAGATCGATTCCCAGCTTGAGCTTCTTGCCGGGAGGATAAACGCTCAAAACGCACATTACTATCAACAAAGCCACAAAACTGAATTTCCAAAATAGATTCTTGTTCATAAAATTGCCTTTTATTCCTGATTTTTACCAATCATTGCCATTAATTTCTGCCTGTTCAAAAACTGTTGATTCACAGAGACATCCTGGGGTAGTTGCCCCTGAGCCGCCACCCAGAACCGCACCTGCCGATCTCCTGGTTTATCATCTCCTTTGATTTCCTGCCTGCTCTTCGCTAAAAACAGTGCTGACAGCACTTCGCACCAGATGTATCTTGGTATTGGTCGATTCATCGACCTTGAGCACCACCTCGTCGTCGCGAACATCGACAATGGTCCCGATAATACCGCCGATGGTCCGTACCCGGTCATTCTTTTTGAGATTACCCAGCATGTCTTTATGTTGCTGCTGTTTCTTTTTCTGGGGACGCATCATCACAAAATAGATCACCGCAAACATCAACAGCATTACCCAGACGATACCGGAATCAAACAGACCCCTGGGCGGCAGTTTTTCTGTGCCAGTCCCATTTGGTGAGTCATGTTTGGTTGTGCCTCCATTGTGGTTTGTCGCGGGGCCTGGCGTAGCCGATTCTTCGCCCGGTGCTGTTTCACCTTGTGCCAATAGTAAAAAATCTTCCATCGATATTCCTTCCGTAAAAATCAGACATCGTTGTTATTTTTTCTGTCTATATCATAATCGGCCCACTGTCGGGCCCAGTCTTCATAACGATCCTCACTAACGGCCGCTCGGGCCTGAGCCATCAGCCACTGGAAAAACGCGATATTGTGCAGCGAAACCAAAACAGGCCCGGCTATCTCCGGCTGTTTGTCATCCACCATGAACAAATGCCGCAGGTACCCGCGGGAAAAGTTCCGGCAGGTATAACAATCACACTCTTCATCCAGCGGGGCGGTTTGTAATTTATATTGCTCGTTTCTCAGCTTGAGCGTTCCACTGCGGGTAAACGCGCTGGAATGCCGGGCATTTCGCGTCGGCATAACGCAGTCGAACATATCTATACCAACTCCGATAGCCGCCACCAGGTCGCGCGGCGTACCTACGCCCATAAGGTAACGCGGTCTGTCTTTCGGCAACAGAGGGGCGGTAAACGCCACTGTCTCGATCATCTGTTCGTGGCTTTCACCTACGCTCAGGCCACCAATGGCATAGCCGGGAAAATCCAACTCTATTAACTTTTCACAACAGTAACTTCTCAACTGTTTATCGGTGCCGCCCTGGACGATACCAAACATCCACTGGTCGTCTCGCTCGTGTGCCGCCTTTGACTGACCGGCCCATCGAATCGTTCGGTCCACCACATCCTGCATTGGTTCCCGTGAGCACGGCAACTCCACACATTCATCGAACGCCATGATTATATCAGCGCCCAGTTGGTTCTGTACTCGCGTAGCAATTCCGGGGCCAAGTCTTACTCGCGCACCGTCAATATGCGAGGCAAATTCCACTTCGTCGCGGTCGATACGCCTGAGCGACTTCAGTGAAAAGACCTGAAAGCCGCCGCTGTCGGTCAGTATCGGACCGTCCCAGCCCATAAACCGATGCAGTCCTCCCAGGTCTCGGACCACCTGTGCTCCAGGCCGCAGAAGCAGGTGGTACGTATTGGCCAATATCATTTGCACGCCGGCTTCACGCAACTGCCGCGGTAAAACACCTTTAACTGTTCCTCGCGTACCTACCGGCATAAAAACCGGCGTCTCGACCAGGCCGTGCGGGGTCTGCAATCGGCCGCAACGGGCCATGTTCTTATTGTTTTGTGCTGTCACGGTAAAGGCGAACATAAAAAACCTAAAACCTCACCGTGACTATCAGCGATGTTGGATTCATCAATTCGCTCGCAACAACACCAGAATTCGCCTCGGTAACGGGCTTGCTGACAACTTGGTTCCAACTGACTTGCCGTCCGCAAAAACACCCGCATCGATAGACACCGGCTGCAACGGCCTGTCTGCCGATCTCATTGCCCCAACAGCCGGCGATTGCCACGTTCCGCCGGGCCATCCGCCAATACATCGACCCGGTCGGAATGACGATTTTTTCATGATGTTCTTGAAACGCATTATCAATCTTCGAGTCGGCGTAGTGACTGGCCATGTTTTCTCAGGGCCTGTTTTATCTCAGTCAGACTGGTCATGCCGAAATTTTTACAGCCTAAAAGCTCCGCCTCCGTACATCTGGTAAGATCGCCGATATTCTCAATGTTCAGGTGTTCCAGACACTTGCGGGATCGAACTGACATTTGCAATTGGTTTACCGATATACTCAAAACTTCATTTTGTTCCTCCGCCGGCTGAGGCTGGTCTGAATCGTCACTTGTGGTGGTTTTGTGTTCTTCGAGCATCTGGCCCAGACGCAGCCCCTTGGAAGTCAGGATAGTTTTTATCTCCTGCAGGCTGGTTTCACCGAAGTTCTTGTACGCCAGCAATTCTGTTTCGGTCACCCGCAGCAGATCGCCAAGAGTTTTGATGTTCATTTTTTTGAGGCAATTGCGGCTTCGAACCGACAACTCAAAATCGGATATCGGTATTTCCAGAACTTTATTACGGCGGTCAACACGGCGCTCCTGATCCTCATCATAATACATGGTCACACTGGATTCGATGTCTTTTAAGTACATCCTGGCCCGTTGATGATTCGGAAACGCCCTGAGCACTTTTTTGACACAACTGAGAGCCGAATAATAATCTTCCCTGTCTTCGTGGAGTACCGCCAGGTTCAGTAACGCACTTACCGGTGCGAAGTTCCTGTTGATGCACTGTTGATAATATTCAATGGCTTTTTCCTCATCGCTGTAAAGGTCGTGCATATACGCCAGACGAAACAACGCCTCCAGATGATCACCATCCAGAGCGACCGCACGTTCATACTCATCGATGGCTTCCCCATAAAGGCCCTGTGCCTCGTTCAGTCGGCCAAGTTGAAAATGGTATTCTGAGCGGATATCTCCGATCCGGGAAATGCGCTTGAGCCTTTTTTGGGCTTCTTCCAGATTGCCCATCAGACGAATACAACCCACTATTGACACCGCCACATCAAAGCTGTCGTGCCCTTTGCTCTCGGCTTGTTCAAATTCAGTTACAGCCTGGTCATATTGGCCCAATTCACGCAGGCAGCACGCCTTGAGATAGGATTGCTGTTTACCAGAGCCTGCTTTGTTGAGCCAATCGATTGCCTCGGCATATTTGCCCAAAACAGAAAGTCCCTGAGCCACTTTCAAAGACATTACACCATCCTCGGCCAGCGAGGTACCGTCCTTTTTAACTCTTTTGTGCAGCAGAGCGGCAAACTCTATCCGTTTGCTCTCGCTTTGGTGTACCTCACGGCACAATCTTAAAAACTGATCTCCGCTCAACGGCTCTGTATCCGACAAAAGCATTGAAATTTCCCATTTCAAAACTTCCATTTCTTGTCATCTCCTTTAGACAATATGTCTCTGTACAATAAGGCGCCGGATAATAGAACGCTGAATTACCTGCGCGCATCTTAAATATAAGCCGCTCATTATAAACAAGACGCAAAAACTTGCAATAGAAAAAACCGCTTTACCGCCATCGATGTATGGCTAAATCCTCCTTCTCGACGTAAGTCTTTGTGTATAATGGAGTTATAAATTATAATGTGGCGGTTTTAATTTTGGGATACAAAAAAGCGTAACTCTTTGAAAAATAAAGGTTTACAGAATGCTGAGGGTTCGGGGGTTTTGTCTTGCTTGTCGGCTGAAAATGATATAATGACAAGTGCATGATAAATAAACGGCTGTGAAACCGTTTTGCAATTTCCTGGTCGGTATCGTGTCAAGACAATTGAAAATGCTGCAACTGCTTATATAATAAGATGTTGTGGGAGGCAGAAATGGCAAAACAAGAATATTATTGTTTCGTGTCAACCACTTGGTTTTGTCAGTCGTCACAACCATAGAAGGAGTAAGTTGGCTCGATGGCCCGTAGTGACGAAGCTTTAATTGATGCCCATCGCCAGGGCGATGTGACGGCTTTCGGCGAACTTGTGTGTCGATATGCCGATTCTCTGCTTGGCTATCTGATACGAATGAGCCGTGATCGACAACAGGCGGAGGACTTTTTTCAGGAGACCTTCAGCAAGGTCCATCAAAAGGCAGAGACCTTCGAGGGCCGAGGGCGATTTAAATCGTGGCTTTTTTCGATCGCAGCTAACGTCGCTATTGACGGCATGCGAAAACAAAGCAGACAACCCAAAATGATCTCACTGAACCAAAATAACGATTGCCCCGACTGTGGGGTTTTAGAAGCAGGCACGGCACTTGAAGCTGAAAAATCCACAAACCCTTTTCAAGCCGCTGTTTTGACCGAACAAAAAACCCAGGTCCAACAAGCTCTCAAGCAACTTCCCTACAGGCAGCGGACGGCGCTTATCCTAAGCTACTACCAGGGACTTACCTACAAAGAGGTGGCCCAGACGATGGGATGTTCGCTTGGTACCGTAAAGACCCATATATTTCGCGCCCTAAAGACGTTGGCTGATCTGCTCCCGGATCTTCAGGGAGGAACGATAAAATGAAAAAGCACCTTACCAAAGACCAACTTATCAAATACCAGTTTAAGCTCGCCTCCACGAGGCAAAGCCAAAAAACGGCCGACCATTTAGCAAAATGCTCCCCCTGCCGTGAACGACTCGAACAAATAAAACAAAAGTTTACCGCCCTGGATTTATTGCAGGACCAACCCGGTGCCACTGAAGAGCTTATTTCGCGTACTATCACCCAGACCGCTCAGAGGCCGCCTGTAAAAATATCGTATTTTCGCAGGCCACCCTGGATCGCCGCCGCCGCCGTGATATTTTTAGCAGGCGGACTGCTGTTTGTCCCACCGCTCAGGAGATCGCACACCTCAAAATCAATTGAAACCGCCCAAACTCCCGCTACTACTGAAAAAACATTTTCCAGAGCAGAAAAAGGCCCCGATAGTTTATTTGCTGTAAATGAGCGACCAACAGAAGAGGGTTTATCGGCTGCCGATATGGAAAAGAACATTGAAGGTGCATCGGCAAAGCCTGACATGGCCTCGCACAGCGCGATTGCTAAAACAGCGGAATTGGTCACGGCAATGCCCGAAAAACCGCCGTTTGCCCCGGCCAGTAATATAGAACTGGTAACGCTGCCCCGGCGGGAAAACGTACAGATTACAATTTACAACTCAGCCGATCTGACACTGGTGCGGGAGCGGCGGAACCTGACCATGAAAAAAGGCTGGAACTGGCTGCAATTTATGTGGGCCAATACGCTGATTGACCCGACCTCGCTGAGTTTGGAGCCGCAAAAAGACACTGATAAAATTCATGTCGAACAATTGACCTTTCCACCCAGATTGGGGCAACTGGGCCGATGGCTGATCAAATCGCAGGTTAGCGGTCAGGTGCCGTTCGAGATAACATATTTCACGTCCGGCATCGATTGGCGGGCGTTCTATATGGGCACCCTGGCCGAAGACGAAAAGACCATGACACTGCAGGGCTATGTCCGCGTAACCAATAAAAGCGGCGAAGAATACGAAAACGCCCAAACCCGCCTGATCGTCGGTAAGGTTCACCTGCTCGACGAGATCGCCCAATTGGCCCAACGAGAGTTTCCTTATGACCGACCCTATGGCCAAAAGGGAATGGGCTTCATGGCATTTTCATACAACGGCGATGCTGATGAGCTACAGCTAGAAAAATTTCACCGACTAGCAATGCCAATGTTTAAGGGGGCACCGACTGAAGACAAACCCAAGGAGATTAAAAAAGAGGGCCTAAGCGAGTATTTTCTTTATACGATTGAGGGCACCGAAACGATATCCAATGGTTGGGGCAAACGGCTGCCGTCATTCGAGGTGGCTGATATTCCTGTTGAAAGCCTGTATAAATACGATGAAGATCGCTGGGGCCTGGAGACGATAAGGTTTGTATCGTTCGCCAACGACGAGGAACACAAGCTGGGGGCGACGCCTATCCCCAATGGTGATATCAAGATATACCGGCAGGTCAATAACCAGGGGAACCTTTCGTATGTGGGTGGGTCTAATACAAAGTACATCCCAGTGGATGAAGATGTGGAACTGCAACTGGCCGCTGCGCGAGAGGTAAAGATCGAGCCGAAACTAATGGACCTGCGGACGGAAAATTATGTTTTCGACCATAAAGGCGACATCATCGGCTGGGATGAGCTGCGCATCTGGCAGGTAACCGTCAACAATACGCGATTCCTGCCGGTGAAAGTCGAGGTTACCCGCGGATTCGACACCGCGTATTGGACCCTGGAGATTACCGGTGGGGGGGTTGTTTACCAAAAACATGATGCCACCCGTGCCCGGTTTACCCTGGAAGTTGGCCGACGAACTAAGCAGATATTTACTTATAAAGTGAGAACATACCATGGAAAACGGGAAGAAACGTTTAGTCAATAAACAATAGTACTTTTTGAAAGGAGTTAAGTTATGAACAAAAAATCTAAATGGGCCATGCTTTTTTTGGCAGCGGTATTGTGTTTCGCTACCGCTGCCCAGGGACGGATCAAAATGGTCGCGCTGCCCGAGCGGGCGGCAACGATTGTCCGCCTGGATAACCCACAGGCCACGCTGATCGAAGAAGAACGCGTCCTGACGCTCCAGAAAGGCATCAATAAGGTGGACTTTTCCTGGAAGGGCGTTAGTATAGATGTCGATTCGATTCGGCTGCGGGTAATTGGCCATCCAGATAAGGTGGTGCTGCTAAACGTAAGCTATCCGCCGGATGAAGCGGCTCTGGTTTGGGAGATCAACAGCGCCGACGCCTGGGAGGAAACTGTTCGCATCAGCTATCTGCTGAGCAATATCGACCGGTTGATCACCTACAAGGCCATCGCCGACAAACCCGAAACCCAGGTGGACCTGAAAAGCTTCCTGGTACTGCGGAACTTTTCCGGTGAAGATTTCGATCAGGCTCGCATATTGCTGGGCTACGGAGAGGCTTTCGAACGGGACATCCGCCACGAAGAGACCAAGCAACTGCTGTTTTTCAACGAGCCAAAGGTCCCCATCACAAAGGTCTGGACCTTCGATGCCCGGACCCTGCCGTGGGACCCGGAAGATGTGCCCGACAAAAACGTCGGTATCCCGGTGAGCTATCGAATTGTAAACAACTCCCAAAGTAGTCTGGGTAAATTCGCCCTGTGGTCCGGCAAGGCCAGACTGTTTCAGGACGATGGCAGCGAAAGCACTATCTTTCTCGGTGAAGATCATACGGCCCTGGTGCCGGTCGGCGAAGAGATGGAATTGTACATCGGCGACAGTCGCGATATCGTCGTGACCCAGCGGAAAATGAAAGAGAACAGAATCAACATCCGCTACAACAATAAAAGAGATCGCATTGTCCTTTACGACATGGACGAAGTAATCACCGCCAAGATCGAAAACTTCAAGGACTCTCCTGCCGTGCTGACGGTGATCGAGAGTATCCCGGACGAATGGAAGATGATCGACTGTAATATGGACTATGAACGCAAAGACGCCAATACGTTGAAATTCGAGATCAAACTGCCTGCGCGGACCGACGATGGCCCGGCCACCAAAAACCTGGAAATGCATTACTATCGTCTTAATATTCGATAAATGAAAGGATACGTAAAATGAAACGTTTGATATTTACATTTATAGCAGTTGTCACCCTGGGCGTAAGCGCTTGGGCGAAAGTAGATTTGGTAACGCTACCCACGCGGGATACGGTTCAGCTTACTATCTATGACTCGGCCGATCTGACCCTGGCGAGGGAAAGCCGGGCACTGACGCTCAAGAAAGGCCTCAACAAGCTCCAGTTCTCGTGGGCCAATACGCTGATCGACCCGACCAGCCTGGAGATGCTGGCGAAAGAACAGGCCGACAAAATCGACATCTTCGATTTGACCTTTCCGCCGCGGGTCAAAGACCTGGGACTGTGGAACATCCAAAGCGGCCTGAGCGGCAAGGTCCCGGTCGAAATCTCATACCTTACCAGTGGTCTGGGTTGGCGGGCGTTTTATATGGGTACACTCACCCCTGATGAGAAGACCATGCGCCTGCAGGGTTACGTACGGGTAACCAACAACTCCGGCGAGGACTATGAAAATGCCCAGACCCGCCTGATCGTCGGCAAGGTCCACATACTGGATGAAATCGCCCAGCTTGCCCGCCGACAATACCCCTACGGCCGACCAGGTGAAGTAGTTTCGTCGGACTCAATACAAAACCTTGGGGTGGAAGACACGAGTAGGAGCATGACAGAGTTAAACCTCGGCGCGATGGCGATGTTCTCAAAAGTAGTTGAGGCTGCGCCAAAAGAGATCGAGAAGGAAGGGCTGAGCGAGTATTTTCTCTATACGATCGAGGGCACCGAAACCATTTCCAACGGCTGGTCGAAACGGCTGCCCAGTTTCGACACCGACGCGATACCCGTGGTCAACCTCTATAAATTTGAAGAGGAGCGTTACGGCAATTCCGTGGTGCGTTTCCTGAGTTTCAAGAACGACGAGGAACACAAACTCGGCCAGACCCCCATCCCCGGCGGTGTACTCAAGGTATATCGTTCGGTCAATCCGGCCGGCGATCTTTCTTACGAAGGCCAATCGAGCTTCAAATACATCCCGGTCGATGAAGACGTGGAATTGAATCTGGGCGCGGTTGGTAACGTGGTGGTAGAACCGAAACTGATGGATTATCGCACTGATAACTATCAGTTCGACCGCAAAGGTGATATTTCCGGCTGGGACGAGATTCGCACGTTCGCCATCAAGGTCAAGAACACCCGCGAAGTTCCAGTCGAGGTCGAGATAAATCGCAACTTTGAGACCAACTATTGGGAGTTGACCAAGAGCGGCGAATTTGGCAAATATGAAAAAGTGGACAAGGACACCGTAAAGTTTACGCTACAATTGGAGCCGCTGTCGCAAGTGGAATTTGAGTATGTCCTGACCACCTGCCACGGCACAAGGCAGGATGAGGTAAACCGATAGTTGAATGTATCCAGTCGATGCGCCCAGGTACTTACCGGGCATGTCGCCGTTACAAAAGCAAACGAAAGGATACGTAAAATGAAACGTTTGATATTTACATTTATAGCAGTTGTCGCTCTGGGCGTAAGCGCTTGGGCGAAAGTGGATTTGGTGACGCTGCCGACGCGGGATACGGTTCAGCTTACTATCTATAACTCGGCCGATCTGACCCTGGCGCGGGAAAGCCGGGCACTGACGCTCAAGAAAGGCCTCAACAAGCTCCAGTTCTCGTGGGCCAATACGCTGATCGACCCAACCAGCCTGGAGATGCTGGCGAAAGAACAAGCCGACAAAATCGACATCTTCGATTTGACTTTTCCGCCACGGGTCAGAGACCTGGGACTGTGGAACATCCAAAGCGGCCTGAGCGGCAAGGTCCCGGTCGAAATCTCCTACCTTACCAGCGGGCTGTCGTGGCGGGCGTTTTATATGGGTACGCTCACCCCTGATGAAAAGACCATGCGCCTGCAGGGTTACGTACGGGTGACCAACAACTCCGGCGAGGACTACGAAAACGCCCAGACCCGCCTGATCGTCGGCAAAGTGCACATACTGGATGAAATCGCCCAGCTTGCCCGTCAACAATACCCCTACGGCCGCCCCGGTATGATTATCGATGACTTAAGCAGAGGACGCGGCGGTGTCGCAGGAGAAGCATTAGCGAGGTCTTCTTCGCTAGCTGCAGGCTTCCTTGCAGATTTGCCTTCCAAGCCAAAGGAGATCAAGAAGGAAGGGTTGAGCGAGTATTTTCTCTATACGATCGAGGGCACCGAAACCATTTCCAACGGCTGGTCGAAAAGGCTGCCCAGTTTTGAGGTTGACGAAGTGCCGGTGGTGAACCTTTATAAATATGAACAGGCCCGCTATGGCAATTCCGTGATGCGTTTCCTGAGCTTCAAGAACGACGAGAAACACAAACTCGGCCAGACCCCCATCCCCGGCGGGGTGCTCAAGGTGTATCGTTCGGTCAATCCGGCCGGCGACCTGTCTTACGAAGGCCAATCGAGCTTCAAATACATCCCGGTCGATGAAGACGTGGAGTTGAACCTGGGGGCAGTTGGTAATGTGGTGGTAGAACCGAAACTGATGGATTATCGCACTGATAACTACCAGTTCGACCGCAAAGGTGATATTTCCGGCTGGGACGAGATTCGCACGTTCGCCGTCAAGGTCAAGAACACCCGCGAAGTTCCAGTCGAGGTCGAGATAAAACGCGGCTTTGAGACCAACTATTGGGATCTGACCAAAAGTGGCGAATTTGGCAAATATGAAAAAGTGGACAAGGACACCGTAAAGTTCACGCTACAATTGGAGCCGCTGTCGCAAGTGGAATTTGAGTATGTCCTGACCACCTACCACGGCACAAGGCAGAACCAATAATGGAGCCAAGACCTGCGACGATTATATGGAGAATTGCAGACTTATCGTTGTTCCAGGAGATCGTCGATTTTTTTAATTATATCGTCAGCTTTACCGCCATTTTTTGTTGTTTCTGTATCTTTTTGAGATTCGGGTTGTTCGGGTTCGGGCTGTTTCGGCTCAACGGTAGGTTGTTCCTTCGGCTCAGGAACAGTTTGCTTGAACTCCTCAGCAGGCTGAGAGGGTTTATCCGCCGGAACCAAAGATTCCGGACCTTCGATGGTATCGTCTTTATCTTTTATGGTTTTCCCGGCTTCAGGTTCGGACGGCTCGGGCTCGGATACAAAACGTTCCGGTTGGGCTTCTGAAGGCTTGCGGAAAGACTCCATTGTTGCCTCCTTCAGATCCTGAATCTCCGATTTTGAGAGTACCGAAAGCGACGGTTCCTTTATAACCTTGGGAGTTATGAAAATGACCAGTTCACTATAGACATCCGCGCTGCCTTCGGTACGAAACAGCGCCCCCAAAAGCGGTATATCGCCGAGCAACGGTATCTTTTGAACTGTTTTGCGGGTTTCCTTCTTGCGTAATCCACCCATCACAATCGTCTGGCCATTCTTTACCAACAAGGTTGTTTCCACCCTGCGGGTATCGATGGTTGGCGGGCCCTCTTCCACTTTGTGTACCAAAACACCGAACTCAGGTAACACGTGCAACCGCACCATCTCTCCCCCACTGGTAATATAGGGTGTAACATCAAGGCTGACACCAACATCCTTAAACGACGTGGAGGCCATAGCGCCGCCCATGGAGGTCGTAGTTTCCTGTTGATAAGGGACTTCCGTAACCCCCTTAAAGCTGCCGAGCTGGCCATTAAGAACCTGCAATCTGGGATTGGCAAGAAGTACGGCATCAAGTATTTCTTCCTGGGCCTCTATTAAAGCGTCCATATTAAAAGACTCGTTCAAAATACCAAAGCGAATCATCGCTTCCATAGTGGTCTCGGTAACTTTTTCACCTCCTGCAAAACCGGCAACGGCAAAGGGGGTTAATCTGCCGTCGATGGGATCCCCCTTAGAATCAAAAACCGTATTTCGACCAACATTCCAATCTATCCCCAAATCAAGCTGGTTCTTGTGCGTTAGGTCATAAATTTGCACTTCAATTAACACCTGAGGGGTCACACAGTCGATTTCCTCTATAAACTTATCCATGCCTTCGACACGGCTCTCTCTGTCTGTAACCATTATATTGCTGGATCCAGGAATTAGCAGCACGGCGCCATATTCCTTGGAAACAAAGATTTTCAAGGCTTTGGCCACTTCGGCAGGATCGACGAAGTTAATTGCATAGGTTTTTGTGACAATTTTTTCTATAACCGGCAGTGTAGCTTTTTTTTCCTCGGCTTCACGTTCTTCTCTCTCGATCTCCTGAATCTCTTTAACGGGCACGACTCTTATCATATTCTTGGTTTGGATATATCCCCAACCATGAGCGGCCAAAATGTTGCGCAAAACCTCCTCCAAAGGTACATTTGTAACCTTGAAAGTCACGTCACCCGTGACATCCTTGCTCTTGATAATATCGACATTGGCCAATTCGGCCAACTGCAGCAGGACCAGATCGATAGAGACATTGGTACATTTATGTGTGATGGGCTGCTTCATTCGCTCTTCGAGCGAAAACTCTTCGGGTTTGCCCACAGAGCTGCTGGTGGTTTCCTGGGCCACAGCAGCCACAAGCAATGCCGAAAGAATCATCAATGCAAACGCAAATAACAGGATACTACTCGCAGGGCTTCTCCTGGCGTCAGTCTTCATAATGACAGATCCGTCTCCAGATTTAACTGTTGGCCCCAAAGGCCCTATTCTAACTTTGCATATAAGCAGTATACAATAAAAAGTGCGACACATAAAGCCACGTAAGCAAAATCACATTTACACTGTCGTATCAATTTATCAGGGTTTCGGCAGCAAAACCTTCAAACGAAACACCAAATCTCCATTCTGTTATCGGCCTATTTATCTCCTCATCTGAATTTTTGATTGATATTGTGAAATTCGCTGAATCTATGTCTATAACAGCGGTAATCTGGGTACCTTGGCCAATTACCACTTTTTGGCAGGTAAATTTATGGGCGCCAGGTCGGCCCAACGTGCTAAAACTCCCAATGGGTATAGTGAAAATCTGCGTTCCACATGTGATAGTCACTTCTTTATCGGATAGATCAGTGGGAAGTACCGCCGCCGCGGCAATGGCGCCACTGACGGAAAAAGAACGACCTTTTCCGCTTATGACCGCACTATCTACACGCAGAGTATCGGCAACGCCTGACAACAGAAGCATGGGAACGGGCTTTCGACCGTTGATTACAGTCTCATCAACAGTGGCACGACCAAGATAATCGCCAAAGCTAATCTCTGCGGTCACCGGGCTATATAGGCCGGCCAGATCGATTTTTCGCGCTTCTACCAGGAAGGTGCCTGTTTTCCTTTGCCAGCTTTCTCTGAGGTCTAAAGCCAACGAAGTTATTCCGTCGGGACGAGTGCTCTTATACCGGAAGGTTAGACGGTCACCCTGAGATTTGCTTGTGACTCTGCCGTTAATAGTACCACCGGCACCCAGCAACCCGGAAAAGTTCTTCCAGTTATCAGTAAAACCTGTGGGCATTTGGGAACTTCCGTCAGAATTCTGGCTATCTGGAGTAACCAGGATTCCCTGACTAATATCTATAGTTTCAATATAGATGATGTCCCCCTGCGTAGCTAAGCTGACAGTTATCGCTTCAGTTTCGATCAATTCTTCCGCGGTAGCATCAATGGTACCGGAGATAGTAAAGGAATCCCAGGGCGCCGATCTGTTCTTGTCGGCTTTGATCGTCATTTTGCGGAGCTCTATGCCCACGTCGGCAACGGCGACAACACCCGAGACCGCAAGTTCATAGCGATTATTTGACTCATCAGCCTCGGCAATAAATTCATTGATATCGGCAACCGCCACGAAATAGCCTGAATCGTAGATATCCTCATAGGTAAATGTCATGATCAGTGTTTTACTCTCACCTGCGGCCAGAGATGATACCGATTGAGAAATTACCGCTTCCTTACCGCTGGTATCTTCGGTGGCATCGGAAAGATGGAACAACTCCACAGTAAAGGCTTCATCTATATCGGCCTGATTGATATTCTGGACCCGGACCATGACCTGCAAAACATCATCACTGACGCTTTCCATAATTTCCATGGCAGCGATAGCCAGGTCCGGCAATTGCAAAATCACGGTTTCGCCCCAGTTGTTTGTTTCGTCAGACTCGACACCGTCATCGGTCTCCACCAGCAAGGCAAGATAGTAAGTCTGCAGAGGATCCGCAACATCAAAGGACAAATGTAGCATTTTCATTCCGCCGGGAACGATAGTGTCGCTCAGTTCCTGCTGAGCTACCACCGGGCCGCCGAGAACAGGGCCAAAAAGCGGATCGGTAAACAGGTATAACAATGCCCGCCCTCCATTGTTGTCGGCCCCGCCAATGTTCTCCACGAAAGCCGTCACATAAATAGTATCACCCTCCCGCTTCGCGATAGCGGTGGACGTAACTACCAGATCGGGCTGGGCGCCGATAACCTTCACCTCCACGATATTCCCCCAGTTATTCGCTTCGTCAGATTCATGAACCAGACCTCCCTTATTAGCCACAGCCACATAGTAATAGGTGCCCGCAAGCTCCGGCACGGGAAAGTTTCTGCCGGCGTTAGTCGCACTGCCGGGATCCAGGGAATCGTAAAGGCAGCTTCTTAATTCGCCCTCATAAGCAAGCTCCAGCAGCAGGCGGTTAAGCAGAATCAGATTCTCACCCTGCGGCTCCCTATTAATCAGATCAAACATACCAAGCGGCAATTCCACCGCTGAAAAGCGAGCCTCATCGTAGATACTATCTCCACTGATAATATAGTTGAGTTCCTCCTGTAAAGCAATTTGCAGGCGGAGGGAAGCGGGAAGGTCTCCTTCGCTATCATCGTAGCTGTCCAGCAGGTCCACCGTAGTCATGGAGAATTGCCGGCGCAGATATAAGGCAAGAGGGTCGCTGGTATATACATCCGCTTCATTAGGATCGTCCGGGTCTTTAGAAAACTTTCCAGCCAAGCCGTCAGGGTCCTCGAAATCAAGCGCATAATCAAAGTACAAATCCATACGTCCGAGCGGTTCCATTTGCTTGGTACTATGGCTCAGATAAAAGCTGTACAATGCCACATCGAAACGACCGGATAGATCGCCAAAGGTACTGCCGTCACCTGCGTTCTCCACCGCAACATTCAGAGACATCCTGTCGCCGACCACTACTACCGGACCTTCGTCGATATAGATGCTGGTAACGCGCAGATCGGACAGAGAACCGGACTCCCCCGGTGACTCAATAGTCTCCAGGGTTATAATATCACTGTGATTGTTCTGCTCGTCGCTTTCTTTAATAATGTCATAGTTGTCAGCGACGGCATAAAGATAGTAGATACCCGGTGCATTGGGAGTTATCAAAGAAAGGGTTACCGTTCTGGTTCCGCCCGCTTCCGGAACCGCACCGGACTCGATATCCAACCATTCGTCCGGCTTACTTGCATCGGTCACAAGATACAGCGCGATCTCATTGGTCGAATCTGACGTGAGTGAACTGGTGCCAACGTTGGCTACTATGACCTGAATGTTCAGAGAACTATTGACTGTGACTATATAATCCGTTACAGAGGCCGAGACCACCAGGTCCACATCATCGTAGGCGCCCCAGACCGGCAGCACCCAGGCGAAAATACACAACAATCCACAAATTATCGAAAGCTGCAGGCCTTTCATCATAACCACACTCCCTCTGCGGTTCATGTTCAAATATCGTTGTCCTTGACTATTATCGGCAAATCAGACGGATCCCTGTTGATCCAGTTTCCACAATTCTTCATTCCTGACTGGAAAGACATTTAACCCACCATCGCTCGCCGTCCACTTTTTCTAATTCAACGCTGTCATTTTCGATACTTATTGTTACTACGGTAGCGCCAAAGGCACTTTCTCCTTCCTTTAGTATTCTACTTTGTTCGACATCCTCAGGGTTTCCTCCACGTCTAATTCCGATAACTGCGGAACGCTTGGTCTGCCCCGCCAGAATACTTTCCACAACAAAAATATCCGCCTTGGATTCACCGGGTTTTATAATGTTGTCTTCCTTGACATACATCACGTCACGCAGTTGGGCAGGATAAATATCGGGCCGCTGCCAATCGATCTCCGCAATTGCTAGAACTTCCGTATCTTTTGTACTTACCGCGTCTTTCACAATGGTTTTGTTATCGACGGGAGTTCCCTGGGCGGTTTTAACGTATGGTTTTGTTATCGTCGGGGTTGGCGACGATTTGAACAACGGGTAAATCTTAACCACGAACACAACCGCCAAAACCAGCATCAATATCACCATAAACTTCTGTCGGACGGCGCTGACGCCGGCCGAGGGGGTAAAAAGCTTTTTTTTAAACCTCCCGGTAAAACCGCCGCCGCGATCATCGCCTGAAACCCTTCCGCCCAGAGTCTCGCCTGAATACATTCTGGGCTGATTCGCGCTCGACGATGAAGGCGTCGAGCGATGCTGCGATGACTCAGCCCCCTCATCATCTGAGGAATGGACCGGCCGCGAAGCAGAATCTTGCGGTATCGGTACTCCGTCAAAGATTGATGAGACTTTCTTGTGCAATCCGCCTTTTCGCTTTGCCATAGATTACCTCGTTGGCCAATGCCATATATTCAATGGCACTTTTACATTTTGAGTCATAAGTTACAACCGCTTCACCGGCGCCCGGCGCCTCGGCCAATCGGACGCTGGTATGAACAACGGCATCGAAAACCTTATCACCAAAGAATTCCCTCATCTGCTGCTGAACTTCTTTACTCAGAAGAGCTCTCGTTTCAACAAAGGTCAACAACAAGCCCAAAATATTAGCGTTGTGCGGAGAAAAACGCTGTTTGATAATATTAATGGTCTCGAGCAATTGCTTTAGCCCTTCCATGGCATAGTAGTGCGCCTGGACCGGCACTACTACATCAGTACTGGCAACCAAAGCATTCAAAGTCAGTATTCCCAAAGAAGGCGAACAATCAATAATACAAAAATCGTAATCAATGTTCAGAGCGTTGATTCTCCTGCGCAGCACGAACTCTCTGCCGGCTATTAAAGATAATTCAAGTTCGGCTCCTGAAAGAAGTATATTGCTGGGCACCAGGTCCAGTCCCTTAACGTATGTGCTCACCACGGCTGTGGCAAGTGGAGTATGATTATCTATCAAAACATCATAAATGCTGACCCCAAGCTCTTCGGGACCATATCCCAGCCCCAGGGTTGCGTGAGCCTGCGGATCAAGGTCTATCAACAGAACCCGACTACCCTTCAGCGCAAGGGCAGCGGACAGATTGACCGCCGTAGTCGTTTTTCCACAACCGCCTTTCTGATTAGCTATAGCAATGATTCTCATCTCACACTTTCGTTTCTATTTGTAAGAACAACTCTTAAAAAATCCGAATCTGATTCTTATGGCTGCTTGACTTCTTCTGCATTTATCTCGACAGGCTCCCTGACAAAAATAGTCCAGGTCATATCCACCTTATGGTCGTTACCCTTCAATGATTTTTCTATCTCAAACTTCTCCACAAAAACAATTGGCTTGTGCCGTTCCAGGATGTTAATAATCTTCGCAAACTGGTTGAAACTTCCTGTAAAAGTTATTCGGCAGGAAACCCTTCCCAGGCTCTGACAGCCGGGTATCTTCTCATACCGCTCACCTGGTTTAACGGTTACTTGTTGAGTAAACGCACCCATTTCTATTTCCTTAATGATCTGATTTATGCTCAATACAGCACTGTTAACATTATTGACATCCACCACGAAATCGCCCAATTTAACTTCAAGATTTTCGATTTCGCTTTTTAATCGCTCCTGCTCCTTCTCACTGGCAGCGTCTTTGACAGTAACATACTTCTCCTGCACCTTGGCAAGGTCGATCCCGGTTTGAGCAAAAACTTCCTTCTGCGGCAGGAAAGCAAAAACATATACCAGGGCCAGCAACCCAAAACAACCTGTCCATATCAATGCCACTGCCTTAAAATATCTTTTATAAGCCGAATCCATAATTAACTTTCATTTGTTTCGAAAAGACAAGTAATTGAATAATTAACAACATCTGTCGTACCGGAGGGACCGGGATTAACTTCTCCGATTTTCCCTCTGGGCAAATTAGAATTCTCCAATTCGGATATAAGATTCCTAAGCAGATCATCACCGTCAACATCGTCCTGCAATTTAACGGAAAGACCTGCACGTAAAGATCTTTCGATCTTAAGAATTTTCTTTGCCTTCTTAACAGGAGATTTGGACATGTCCTCTATCTCTGATAAACTCACTTTGCCGGAACTGTCTTTTTTCATCTGTGCCGCAGTAGATTTAATCAGCACATCCACCGACTTCTCCGCCGTCATAGCTTCAAGTTTCTCCAGAGCCATTTTCTCATGTATATTCTCTACCAGGAACCTCAAAACCCCAGTCCACTGAATATACTGGCGAAGAATGTCGGCAAGCTCATTATGACAGCCATTGATCTTGTCTCTCTGCTCAATGCTTGATTTTCGCAACTCCAGTTGCGACGTTAAATCTTCGATTTCATCTTCAAGCCTTGCGGTAGCATTCCTGTTGTGAACTATAAGGATGCGATCATGCAGGTAATTACCCAGTACAACCGCCGCCATGGCAACCGGAACAATAAAAGAAACGGCAACCAGGAATGTGCCGCCCGGTTTGCTCTTTATGGGAACACCGTGATCTTTCAGCAGGTCAATGGTGAACATCTCTACCACCTTCAACTAAAAACGAAAAATAACACTACCGCCTATTATACATCTGCCTAAATGTTAGCGTATAAGCAACACATAACAAAAAGTGCGACACGTAGAGCCGCGCAGGCGAAATCGCACTAAATCATCCTCATCGCCAGTCCCGCGGCCACGGCCATTGACGAACCGTACTCCTCAAGAACATGCATACCAGGCATTCCGGCTTGACAACGAACCTTCATAAACGGATGCCACAACTGCACATCTGAAGGCAATTGGCTGTCAAGTAACTCGATAAGCCCATGGGCCTGAGAAAAACCACCGCAGATGTATATCTTGTCAACATGAACTGTTTCTTGAACCATGTAATATCGCAATGTCTGTGTAATGTTGGTCACTAATTTGTTGCAGGCCTTTTTTAAACTGGCGCTGACATCAACAAGATGCTGACCCACAGCTTTGCCGCCATAAAGAATGCTACGCACATCCTGAACGGACATCTTATGTTCAATCGCTATATGATTGATAATATCATTACCTGCGTATGCTATATCACGAATAAAAGGCAGGCCGTTGTGTCGTATTACAGCTAGACTTGTAAACGAATTGCCAATATCCAAAACCGCTATCGTCTGTCCAGGTAAAAGTTCTTCGTTTTCAAGAAGCCAATTCAACAACGCCAGGCTATTCACGTCCATAAAAACACAATGAAGCTTCGCTTCTTTGACCAACTGCCTTCTTCTTATTATTACCTCATTGGTAGCCGCAACCAATATGCCCGAAGTTACACCATCAACCTCGCGCGTAGGGGTTTGATTGCCATGTAACGAACTTCTCGCGGCAACGTTGGCAATCACCTGATAGTCAACAACGCTCTGGCCCGTCTCAAATGGACAGACCTGCTCAGCCTCGAGAACGACGGCGTGGGAAATCTCCACATCGGGCAACGAGAGAAAACTGAAACTACGCACAGCTACATCTGGACCACAAACTCCACAAACAGCATATCTGCTACGAATATGCGACGATTTTACGCATTCGCGAATGGCGGACACAACATCAAGTCTTTTTTGATTGGTATCACCTGAATTGGCCTGGAAAACATCAGCCCTGGCAGCGGCGGAAACCACATAGCCATCACTATCTTTACGTAATTGGACAACCTTAACCGAGGATGTACCTATATCGAGCCCAAATACTTCTTGCTTGCCACTAAGCAACAGCTCCAGATCAAAATCCTCCAATCCCGCTGTACATCTTTACAAAACTATCACACATCAGTACTACGGAAAACTCCAATCATTAGTTCTTACTATTGGACCAACATCGGCTTTTTGATAGCAAAAACTTGCATTTACAAGCAGTTATAAATACGATTGGAAAGATTGATGAATTGTCTGGGCTAGTGGGCGATATCCGCCCGATAGTCACTCCAGCCGCCGGGAATGGGAACATATTTCGTATATAGCCAGATGTCACCAGGCGGGAGCCCATTAGACAATCTTTGGTCGAAATAGTAACATTTGCAATAATCTGGTCCGACCACACCCCTCACAGCTTCGGTAATGGAGCCATGAACGACCAAATGAGACGGTTGCATATCGGCTCGTAACTCTCTTGATTCGGCATTTTCCATCCCCCATCCGCCTCCGCCGGCAATTATGGCTGCCTCAACTACTATAGGTTCAGGCAACACTCTCTCGTATGATTCGGAACCGAGTGGATCGGGAATTCCTGCCTCTCTATACATCAGCCCTGCACTCGTCATGTAGGGCGGCCCAGTACCACCCGCAGCGCTAAGGCCAGGATCGATCACCTTGACCACACCATCGCAGGAAATCAAGCCCAAAGCGCTGGGATTATCGTCTGTGGGTAAATCTTCGGCAGCAGACAAACGCGATGTCCCGGTATTGTCATACTGAACCGAATTGGCAATCCAGATATTACCGGTTGCCACCACAGTCAGCCTGCCCTTGAGCACACTGGGAACTTGACCGCCTAATACCACGTTACCCTTGACATATATCTGGCCCCCCGGTTCGGACTTGTCTTTGCCGAGACTCTGCCTGACATACGTATCCTCGATCTCATAGACCCTTCCCCTTCTTTCGCTCCTTCTGACGTAATGATAGGCGTAAATGGGGGCTTTTTCGTATGGGGCATCGCCACTACCGACTTTGTAGTCCCATTTGCCGCCGGAAGTGAGTTTTACGGTACAATTCTCGAACACCTTGACCATACCTTTACCACTATCACCATCAACATAAAACTCGATCTGAACAGCAGGTGCAGCATCGCTGACGGTAGCCTCTTGGTACGGCTTATACACGAAAGAGGAATTTGACTTGAAACGCGCAACTTTCGCAACCAGGCTTTCATGATCGGCAATCTTACGATCGGGTTGATTAAAGTAAATCCCGCCTTCAAAAAGACCATCTACACCTTCGTATTTATTCCTGTCGCGACGATCATAGCGAGACTCACCCATTGATACGGGACGTAAAAACCTTGGATTGCCGGATATGCCGATGTCACGGAATACATCGTCGGGTTTATCTTGACAATTTATATGCAATGGCATATCGATAATATCACCTGAATAAAAAGGTACTTGGCGGGTGGTCTGGGGGCTATTGGGAGCCCTGCATTCGTTCATTTCCCATGCGCCGCTAACATTCTGAGATACCAGAACATCTATGATCCTGCCGGACCGCCCGCAACGCCCTGCCGATTTAACTCGATAGATGGGGCGAGCCCCAAAAAACGTATAAGCCCTGATTTCATAATCAGCCTTACTGTTTTTTAAATCTACGCTTCCGCGTATGACACCACCGGGCGCATTGTTTATGGAGGTAACCAAATCCTTCTCCTGGCCCATCTGAACAAGAGCACGTTCGTAACCTGCTTCTGCGGTAAGCAGTGCTACGGCCTGCTGTTTCACCCTTATTGCATGCAGCCTGGCCCCAAACGCTATTCTCAGCAGACTAAGACCCAAAAGTGTAAGGACAAGTATCCCCACCACCGCAAGTACGAGCACGGAGCCTCTCGTTTTTGTCTGAGCTGGTTGTTTGATCTTGCTCATAACACAACTTTCAATTACGCAACAAAACCGCACTCTTGACGGTCACAGCCTCACCATCCTCAGGATCGGTAAGCGTTAGAACCATCCTTATGCAACCCTGTCCGGGTATGACATTATTCCCCTGGCTTTTCAGGCTGTGAGTAAATAGACAACCGGTGACATTCTCAGCCAGTACCTGTGTGGACTCAAGACGCCTGCTGGGATATAGCTTCCCGTAATCAACTTTTAATTGCTCTGCGCCCTCATCAAATATGAAATTAGCAAAATGAGTGGGGGTTGCTCTTGGTTCGCGGCGAGAACGACCATCACGGGCGTATGACCAATACCGAAACTCAATATCTCCGGAATCATTAAGTATATAACTGCCGCGATCTGACTTGCGACCAATGGAACTAAAAACCGACGCCGCTCCCAAAGCGTCGGATTTTATCCGCTTATTGGCCGAATTATAAGTCCGATTCCAACTCCGTTGGCCGCCGGCAAGAACTATTCCGACTACTAGTATCAGAACCAACGACACCAGCATCGCCATTATCAACTCAACCAGAGTAAAGCCAAAACCGCGTTTTCTCGCCTTATAAAACACCATGGCACTCGTTTCGTCCTTAAATTCTCAAATCCGCCATCTTCCTATCCGGCAATAGCCTCATCGCCCCTGGCATAGGCGGCTAAAACAACTGACGGGTCCATCTCTCGAATAGGACCATCTGAATAATCCATACGCCATCGAACAGTTGCTGATATCTCGATGTGGTAAGGTATCACAGAGGAAAGACCCGTAGAACGCGCAAGACTTATATGCAACGGCACACCATCGCACACAAGGCGATATTCACTATACTTGTTACCCGATTCGTCAAAACCCTCAGACAGAAGTGTAATACTCATTTGCAGGTCTGTCTGCATCTGGGGATCACGCGGATCGTAGTCGCAACAGCCGCCATTTGCCTTCCAGTCTTCAAGAAATAGTTGCGCAATCCGGGTAGCGGTGATCTGTACCTGCGCTAATCGGGTTTGCCTGGCGGCCTCACATTGGTACATCATTGTTCCTGCCACCCCAATTCCAAGAACAACCATAGCAACAATGGCTTCGATCAGCGTTAATCCCCCGGTACCCACACGCCGATTGGTGCACATTTTCCTCAACATTTCCTCTTTCCCCATACGCACGCCAAGCAATGGAACACATCGGCCCCATTGCCTGGCAGATTAACCTCGCATGTCGCTACGCCACGACAATCGCCGAGGCCTGCGGCAATCCACCGCTCGCGACAATCGGACGCACGAAGGGTCACGGCCACCGGGACATCGTCCCGCCGCTCGCAACCCCGCGTGCAATCCATAAACTACACAACTATCGTTAGATCGAAGGCACGCCAGAATCCGGATTGGTCCAGGCTCCTAAACTGTCAAGCTTCCACCAATTAGGTTTATTGATGCCTCCGGCCTTGTCAACCTGGATCCAGAACGTAACCTTATTGTTCGACGCATCCCAGGTCGTTTCCCAGCTATAATCACTTTCACTGAAATAAGTGCCGTCAAGATCGCCACCCTCGCCAAGTTGGAACTCCATCTCCAAAAGAGTTGGAGCACCGACACCATACTTATCTCCAGCCCCAGGTACGCTCGAGTAATCTCCACCGTGTTCCGCAGCCCATGCACGCAGGTTAGTAGCGATGGTCCCGGCCATCGCCTTACCTTCCGTCCACTTAGCTGAATCAATCCGGCCACGCATGATCGGGATAGCCACTGCCGCCAGAATACCCACGATCAACACCACAACCATCAATTCTACCAAAGTAAAACCAATTCTTCTGTTCTTCATAACCACATCTCCTTACTAATAAAAAAAACACAAAAACTTCCCGTGATACTACTCTATATCACATACAACATTTTACACACAACAAAGGCAAACACCACCGGTTTTCGCCGGCCATCCGAAGTCAACCCTCCATTTCACCAACATTCACCAAAATGTTACATTGGCGCTCCAGAAGCACTAAAAATAGGCATATACAGGGCTATCACAATCACCAAAACTATCACTCCAACAGTTACAATCATCAGGGGCTCCAAAAGAGCCGTCATGGTTGTTATAGTTGATCCGACTTTTCGGTCGTAATAATCGCTGGTCCTATCCAAAATAGTTGGCAGAGAACCGCTTTCCTCTCCAACCGTAATCATGCTGGTCAGCATATTGGGAAAAAAACCTGTCGCGGCCAGGCCTGCTGAAACACTGGACCCTGCGATAACACGTTCCCTGGCGGTCGTTATGGCGGACCTTATCACCACGTTCCCGGTCGTTTTCGACAGAATATCGAGCGAATCGACTATCGAAACACCAGCCGCCAGCAGGGTGCCGGCCGTCCGGCAAAATACCGCAACAAAGGCCTGAGAAATAATCTTGCCAAATAACGGCAGAGCCAGGGCAAACCGTGAAAACAGGTCAAGCCCACTGCTGGTTTTGGCATAAAGCAGTAAGCCGATGGCCGCCAGAGGCGCCGCCACCATAATATATACAATATTTCCCACAAACACATCGGAAACAGCTATCAAACTCTCGGTCATGGCCGGCATCCCACCCTCGATCTGCTCGAACATAACCTTAAACATAGGAACCACTTTGACCATAATGATCGAAAGAACAGCTATTATTACCACAAGACAAAAAACAGGATAGGCCAGGGCACTTTTAACCTTTCGAGCCAATTTGTCACGTTCGTCGTAGTACTTCGCTAATCTCTGCAACACCGTCGGCAAAGAACCGCCTGTCTCACTGACCATAATCATAGCACAAAACAAACTGTTGAACGTCTTGGGATACTCAGCAACACTGTTCGAAAAAGACTCACCTCTTTTTAGACGTTCTGAAATCTCCGTAATAATCTGGCCAAACTGCTTATTGTCAATATCTTTGGCAATTATGTCCAATGCGCTAGCAGTGGTAACTCCACCTTCCACCATCGTTGTTAATTGCCAGCAAAACGCCGCTATATCCATCGACTTGACACGGATGCCCTTTCCGGAACGGCTTCTTTTCTTGGCGACAGTCTCCACCTTCCTCACTTCCACAGGAATAAGACTCTTACTGTGCAGCCAGGAAAAAATCTCGGTTTCCGAACCGGCACGCCTAACGCCTTCCTCACGCTCACCAGACAAAGTACGCGCCGTGTACTTGAAACTCTTTAGTTCAGTCGATGCCATATCTGGAAAGAAACTCCAAAGTCAACCAACCTAAATTGCCATCACTAAGCCAAAATCAAACCACAACACATGATACCAGAAGGGCGCGCAAACAGCCAGAACACAACGTGAAAGCGGTCGGAAGAGTGGAAACATTTCCCTCGCATCCTTCACCTTCCTTCCAGCACCTGCATCTCCTTAACAACACCATTCTACTGCTCTTTGAGCCTGCTGTCAAGACTATTTTACAATTTTTTTTTCACCGGACAAATAAATGTGGCCAACATGGACCGCCCACCTGGTCGCTTTTGGCAATATAGATAAACATAACCTGTAAACCATTACAACTTAAGGAGTTGTGAAAATATATCGGAATTCTTATACCAAAACTTGGGTATCAGACGAAAATAATACACATCAACAGCAGAATTATACCATTAGTAAGCGTGAATACCTGAGCCTTTATCGAGCCATTCGACATCGATCAATCCATCTTGTACCAATTGTTCCATGGCTTGTTTCATTGTCCACATTTCATACTGTTTGCCGGACTCAATAGCACTGTATATCTCGTGCATTTTACCGTGCCTTATCATAGACCTGATACCGGTGGTCGCCCTCATTATCTCACATGCAACCACAAGTCCGTTATCGTTGGCCGAAGGCAATAACTGCTGCCAGATTACACCTGCCAGAGAGGCGGCCAGTTGGGTTCTGATCTGACATATCTGTTCAGGAGGAAACATATCGACCAAACGATTGACCGATGCGACCGTGCCGTTGGTATGAAGGGTCGCCAAAGTCAAGTGTCCTGTCTCCGCCAGGGTCAATGCTGCCTGGGCGGAAATGCGATCACGTATTTCTCCTATTACCACCACATCCATAGACTGACGCAAAACGCGACGAAGTGCTTCAGCAAAAGATTTTGTGTCGATACCGACTTCACGTTGATCAACTGTAGCCAAAACATGAGAATGGGCGTATTCGATAGGATCTTCTATACAAACGATATGGCATTTGCGCGTCCTGTTTATGTAATCCACCATAGCTGCTACTGTGGTCGTTTTACCACTGCCGATGGGACCGGTAATCAACACGAGACCACGCTGAAAAGTAGCGAATTTCCGAATTACATCGGGCAGTCGCAACTCTTCAAAATCGGGAATCCGATCACGAATTACACGTGCGGCCATTGCCAGGCATCTCTGCTGACGATACATATTTATCCGGAACCGACCAGACCCTTCAATCGCATAAGAAATGTCTAACTCCTTGTCACAAAGAAATCTCTGTGTCTGTTCCTTATCCAAAAGAGACAGGCACAACCGCTCTGTGTCATCGGGACTCAGGCGGACATCATTAAGCGGTGTCAGCTCATTGCAAATCCGCAATTGCGGCGGTTGCCCCACCGTTATAATCAAATCGCTGGCATGATCGGCTTGAACCAACTGCCGCAAAAGTGTCTCTATGTCAGTTGCACTCATAATGATCGGGTCTTCCCGTTTTATCTTTACTCAATTTGTCCGGCCCGGTTGACTATTACGCTATTGCCGCCAGGGCCTTGATCTGCGCAAACAGTTCATCCGGCTCGTAGGTTCGACACAACTCAAACGGCAGGAAACAACCGTGACTATGATCGCAGGCCAGGATAATCATCCGCTCATGATTTCGGCCGTAGCCCTGCCCCTGGGGCTGATGACCCACGATAAACATATCCACATCCCACATCTGGCCAAGCCTCTCCAGGCACTTTTTGTTGTGGACACGATCCCAGATCAAAGCATGCAGTGACGAATCCGACAGCATATCTTCCAGCGAAAGCTCTTTCTCGAAGATACCGTTGTCGAAATCGTCCAGATGACGCGACGAAGGCAGTGAATGGGACATCCAAACTCGATTGTCGCTCTTGGCAGCGATCGGCAATGAAAATATGAACTGATCAATCGCTTGGGCGACCATCTGTGAGTTTGAACCGAACGCGGCGAACAAACCGGCGTTAAGCGCACGGACCATCGCTTGTCCGCCCTTGAGCACTTCATCACGCGTGACCTGTGCCATGGCGTGATTACCCAGCAGACAATGAACCTGATGAGGAAACCGTGCCTTCAACTGGGCAACACGGGCAACCAGCAGATACGAATGGCACTGACCGGGAGTATCAGAATTGGCACTATGCAAAAGCTCATGAAGGATAAGATGACGGCTTGGATTGCTCTCCAGTCGAGCGAAGCGGACAAGTTTTTCAAAATTTCGCTCATTGCCGTGCAGATCGCCGGTCATTACGACTTCGCCGGGGCCTTTCAGGTGAATGAGATTCCCCTCACGGCAGCGGTCCTGACGATTGGCCCGCACTGCTTGTTCAAGAACAGCGATAATTTCCTTGGTAGTCATCAGTCTGAATTCGTAGTCGGTTTACCGCCGGCTATCATGTGAATCAACAGATCCAAACGGGAAATTAAGGTAGGCATATCCGATGGCCGGTTCCACGGTTTTTCATCAACGCATTCCATAATGAGGTTTGAAACCCCCACGGGTATCTTGGGCTTAATCTCATGCGGACTGAGGGGAGACCCTATATTGCCGGGTTTGGCTATTTCAACACGGTCGGCTTTCTTGGGAATCAGCGTAGGAATATGGCTGCCGGTAAAGGCCCAATATATGCTCGCACCGAGATTAAAAACGTCGGTCTGTTTGCTCAGAGGCTTACGCTTGACCTGTTCCGGGGCAATATAATCAGGCGTACCCTGAATTCTGGGCTTAATCGTTCCGATCGGACAACTCTGACCCAGATCAATGATCCGAATACTGCCGTTTTCCGCTATGATTATATTGTTGGGCTTCATGTCACAATGCAGCAGACCACAACTATGCATACCGCTCAGACCGTCAGCAACCATGCGAAAAATCAAAAGCAAATCTATAATCGACCGACGCGGACTCTGCTCCAGACTCACGCCCGGACAGTACTCCATCAGAAGAAAAACCTCACGAGTCTGAAAAAACCGCTTAAAACGTTTAATCTCGTAAACACGGCGGACATAAGGATGATTGACCCGGTTGGCTATATGGTGTTCGTTTTCCACCTGGGCAATCATGCGTTTATCCTGACCATTCAGACGCATTACATGCTTCAAAGCAAATATCTCATCGGTCTTCTTACTTCTGACCGCATAGATAACACTGCCGGCGCCCACACCAAGACGTCGGATCACTTCGTAGCCCTCATAAGACGGCGTTTCCTCGGATCCAAAAATTAAATTTCGCGTTCGAATCGACTCCAGCACCTTTGCACCACACTCCTTGAATATACCATCAGCATTTCTAATGGACTCTGACGGGCCAAAACGCATCCTGCTTAACGGAACACACATTACACATCATCGGCATGGCAGGCTGATCGAAAACCTGACGAAACTATTGGGGCGAGGTTTCGTACTATTTAGGCTTTACCAGCTTCGCTGGTCACCATCTCTCAGGCGGCAAAGTCGATCGATGAAGTTCGGACGGAGGGAAAAACGCGGATAAAACAAAAAGCCATTCGCGGATAAAACAAAAAGCTATGATAGTATTATTGCATAAAAATTTCGCGATTTCCCGCAAAACACAACCGCCACAGCCACCATCGCCGGCCAAAACGCCGCCGCCAACACTGCACTAGGCATCACCTCGCCTGACCCATCACCAGCCACCACCTGAACGTCCTACTCAGTGCCACAACACCAAGCAGCCTGTCCACCGATTATACATCATCATCGTCTTTTTTCAAGCATATTGAAGCAAACAAACAGCAGAAATAACCCAAAAACACATAACTGCCTATAATTAAAAGGGTTAAAATAAATGATTTCCCGGGCCGATACGGGTATCTGTAAGAAATTATTGGTCTTTCCGATTTATTTTCGGCTCAATCTGGCATTGTTCCACCAGATATTTGACCAATTCGTTTAGTCGTCTTTTTTGTCTGGGAGTACTGCCCGGCTCAGCGGATTTGCTGATAAGACAAATCCTGATAGTATGTTCTGCGTCGAGCGTATTGAGACAGGCGAGTTGTTTGTCCCAGCGGTGTGTAGAATATATTTGGCCATCCTGTTTGTTCTCGCCATTGTCGATCACGAAGTGATATGACATCGCCACAGCCGAACTGTCATTCCGCTCGTACGAAACCTCGAAACGATGCCATCGGCCCGGTTTGATCCCCGCCTGAGTTGCCAAGGCCGCGTGAACCGGATTCAACTGTGGTTCGCCGGCCAAACTGAAGGCCGTGGGCTTTATGGGTTTGCCCTCCAGTGCCAAAAGAACTATCGCGCCGATGGTCATCGCCGCCATGAGCACAAACACAACTCTTAACAACCGTCCTTGATCGAGCATATCAGCGTCCCTGCGGATGACCGCCCCTGGGCTTAGACTCACCGGGCTATCCATAAGGCCATCTCCGGCAACTTTCGATGCGTGCATTCAGCACAAGCGTGATTATAATGGCTTGATCGGTTTTTTCAAAGATTATCTTGATTTTTTTGCCATAAGTTTTTGTTGCAGGTGGAGTAAGGCCAATTCGATCATCATGGGGCGTCCTGAAGACAGGTGGAGTGAGAGCACCGAAATCGCCCTGGCGATACTGAAAACGCATCCTGCCAATGCTGAAAATGCGGTTGGGCAGCCGTAGAGATATAACCTAAAAAAGTGAAAAAATAACGAAAATGTGCGCAAATAAAGTAACTTCCTGCCTGTTTTTTTTGGCTGACTACAATCGAGATGCCCCTTGACGGCTGAGCGGCAGCTTGCGGTTCGGACGAGATAGACCCTGTCGTAAGTGCTTATTTTTGGTTCGGCGGAAATGGATGTAAGTCCTTATTTTTCGTTCTTGAAAATTGATGTACTGGATGCCCGATCAGGTCGGGCATGACAATTATTTTTGGTGGTGGGAAATTGTTGTAAGTGCTTATTTTGTGTTGTTGGAATTGATGTAAGTGCTTATTTTTGCGTAACGATTATAACGATTAGGTAAGATGGGTAAGAAAAAACCGCGAAATTCGGCGAAATTTGGATGAATTCCGATGAAAAGTGATGTGGTTTGCACTATGTTTGCGCTATGTTTGTATGTGGTTTGTAGTATGTTTGCACCATGTTTGTAGTATGTTTTGATGAGTTTTGATGTTAAGATGGGTAAGATTAGCCACTGAGACACTGAGACACGGAGAAGAAAAGAATTTGACGAAATAACAAGATTATCAAGATTGAGAAAGAAGAATTTTTGACAGGATTAACAGGATTGACAGGATAAATAGTGGGTGAGTGAATGAGTAGATTAGGGGAAGAAAAAGGGCGGACCAGTTGGGATCGCGGAGTTGGAAGGGAGACGGAGGGCGGACCAGTTGGTGGCGCGAACTTTGGGGGAAGGTGGGGGGCAGGGAAGAAAAGAGGGGGGAGTTGGAGGGAGCGCGAACTTGGAGGGGGACGTGAACTTGAGGGGAGGGTGGACTTGAGGGGAGCGCGAACCGGCGGGCGAGATTTGCAGAGCAGACGTTGATGTGGTTGGTGAGTCGGTTAGTTGAGTTTGGGGCGCGAGAAAAAATTAGCTGGGGAGATTGTCGAGGATAAATTTTGGGGTGGTTGGGGAAGCAGGGATTGCCTGCGAAGGAAGCTTTAATATAGAGGTGACAAGACAATAAAAAAAAAGTTTGCCGATCTCTTCTTCCTTCTTTTTTTTTGCAAAAAAAAAATGAAAAAATGTTTGACTACTCTGCAAGGTGGTAGTATATTCACTGGTAGTTGTAGGGCGTTGGAGAGAACAAGGTCGGGGGTGGCCGTAGCGGCTGTTTTTTTGTCTTGATTTTTTGCGGTGTCTTTTTGCTTTGAGCGTGGATTGAAAAAGCGAAAAGGCTATTGGGTGCGAAGTGTCAGGATATGCGGGAGAAAGAGGGGAGGGATTTTTTGCCTTGTAGTTTGGGGCATAGCTTAAATATGTCCTGAAGGCCCGCGAAGGGTAGGCGTGGAGGGTGTGCGCGCGAAGATAATGAGGTGAGAAGGTATATAGGGACAGGAGATATGAGGAAGGCAATAGGCACGAGGCATGAGGCACTAGAAAATAAGAATAGGGAAATAGAATGAACCGCTAATAGAGACGGACAGGGTAGAAAATATGGACATGGAATGTTGGAAAAATTGTAGCTGGATGGATTCCAGCGGGAAGGAGTTTGTGATGTTGATTGGGAATGTGACAAGTCGATGGTTAGTGTTGATGGTGATGGTTTTTGTGGCGGCGATGACGGGTGGGGCGTTTGCCGGGACTATCTATGTGGATGTTGATGCCGCGGGCGATAATGATGGGACAAGCTGGACGGATGCGTATAATCACCTGCAGGATGGTCTGGCTGATGCCGACAGCGGTGACGAGGTGTGGGTAGCTGAAGGTACGTATTATCCGGATGAAAATGATCCTAACGATCGGACGGAGACATTTCAACTGGAAACTGGTGTGGAAGTCTATGGTGGTTTTGATCCGACAGTTGGTGATGATACCTGGGAGGAACGTGACTGGGAAAACAACGTAACGGTTCTGAGCGGCGCCATAAATACTGGTGCCGATACGGACAACAGTTATCATGTGGTTACGGGCAGCAACACTACCAGTACGGCGGTTCTGGACGGTTTTACCGTGGAGTGTGGCTATGCTAGTGGCAGCGATCCGGACAATCTCGGCGGTGGAATGTACAACGAAGATGGCAGTCCAACTGTAGAGAACTGTACGTTCAGTGACAACTATGCTGGTAGTGGTGGCGGCGGCGGAATGTACAACGAAGATGCCAGTCCAACCGTAGAGAACTGTACGTTTAGTGACAATGCGGTGGGCGGCTGGCCATCTGATGGCGGCGGAATGTATAACAAGAAAGACAACGGTACCTGCCAGATTATGGTGACTCGCTGCACATTTCACAGCAATTCAGGACGGCAGGGCGGGGGGATCTACAACTACAAGTGTGAAATCACGTTGACCAGTTGTACGTTCACCGATAACACAACAAGCGGCAGTTCCGGCGGCGGGGTGTACAATAACGATTGCAATAACTCGACGGTAACTAACTGTGTGTTTAGCGGTAATAATGCAGCTAGCTCTGGCGGTGGGATGTACAACTCTGGGTGCAACTGCGAAGATTTAGAAATAAGCAACTGTACCTTTGCCGGCAACAGGTCAGGCTACTGGTGTGGCGGGATATACAATTACGCAAGCTACCCAACGATAACTAACTGTGTCGTTTGGGGCAACAGCAGCGATGATCTTCCCGGACAGATTTATGGCGGCTTAGATTACATCAGCTATTGCTGCGTGGAAGGATGGAGTAGCAGTATGGGCGGGGCAGGCAACACAGGTGATGACCCGTTGTTTGTGAACTCCTATGATTTTACAGATATCACCAAAAACTCCGGCACGACAACAACAATCAAGGTAGGGGATGCGAGCATTTATTCGGTAAATGACGTCATCGAATATGACGATGACGGCGTAGTCCGCACAGTCACTGACGCCAACTCGGTGACGGATATAGTCACCTTTACTCCGGCACTTAGCGCGAGTTCTACATCCAATATTCTTATCGACAACTGGGGTAGCGGGGCAGTGGATCTGGATGAAGATTATCGAGTCTGGCCCGGTTCGCCGTGTATAGATGGGGGTGATAATAACTCCATAGCTGCGGATCTGGCCGATCTGGACGGAGACAGCAACACTACTGAGGATATTCCTTATGACCTTGACGATGAAACTCGTAAGGAATTTGGTACGGTGGATATGGGAGCATACGAGTTCGATGATGTAATATTTGTTGATGCCGATGCTACGGGCAGTAATGATGGGACAAGCTGGGAGGATGCATACGTATATCTTCAGGACGGCCTGGATGCCGCCATCAGCGGTGACCAGGTGCGGGTGGCTACGGGTACGTATTATCCGGATGAAAACGATCCTAACGACCGTAGCGAAACGTTTGGGCTAATAGATGGTGTGGCTATTATGGGCGGGTATGCCGGGTATGGTGAAGCGGATCCGGATGCACGGGATATTGATACGTACGAAACTATTTTAAGCGGTGATATTGACAAGGATAGTACTCTGGACAGTGATAACAGTTACCATGTGGTTACGGGCAGCGGGACCGGGAGCAGTGCCATGCTTGACGGTTTTACGGTTAAGTGGGGGTATGCTGACGGTTCCGGCGCCACAGAAGACGGCGCGGGGATGTATAACAGTAGCGGCGACCCGACAGTTGTCAATTGTACATTTAAGGATAACGATGCCGATAGTGAGGGCGGGGGGATGTACAACACCGGCAGTGACCCGACGGTTGTCAACTGCACATTCGACCAGAACAATGCCGACGGTGACGGCGGTGGGATATTCTGCTACGGCAGTAACCCGGAATTGACCGATTGTACGTTTAGCTCCAATACGGCTGGTGATGATGGCGGCGGGATGTGCAACACTAATAACAGTGATCCGGAGGTGACCACCTGTACGTTCAATAGCAATACGGCTGGTGATGATGGTGGCGGGATATACTGCATCTTCGGCAGTGACCCGACAGTGACCAGTTGTCTATTTAGCAGCAACACGGCAGACGAAGGCGGCGGGATGTACAGCCAGTACAACACTACAGTGGTAACGGGAAGCACCTTTGTTGACAACTCGGCAACCAGCTACGGTGGTGGGATAAGGGTGGTTACTGCCGGTATGACAGTAACCAATTGTATTATCTGGGACAATTCGGCTGGCACAAGCGGGCCACAGATTTCCGGTACGGGTACTGTCACCTACTGTGATGTGGAAGGCGGTTATTCTGGCACGGGTAACATAAATAGTGATCCGTGTTTTGTCGATCCCAACAATGATGATTATCATCTTGATCCGGACGATTCGCCGTGTATCGATGTTGGAACTAATAGCGTTGTTGACGAAGGTGACACAGACCTTGACGGCGATCCGAGAATTATGCGTCAATACGTGGATATGGGAGCCGATGAGGCGCGAGGTGTTCACTACGTGGAAGACGATCTATGGTTTGTGACGATCCAGGAGGCAATTGACGCCGCAGACGGAGGCGATCCTAATGATCTTGACACAATCGAAATCGCCGAGGGAACCTATGTCACCGGGCCAATCTATCTTGACGACAACCAACACCTCAAGTTTGCCGATGGCGTGTTGGTTGAAGCGGATGCGCCGCTGTTCAGCGACACAGGTGATCAGCATGGCAGTGATTGTCTTTTTCGAGCCAACGAGAAAAGCAATATTGTTCTGGAAGGTTATGGGGCCACTTTTTCGATGAACCGAGATGAGTTGATCGGGGTGGGGCAAAGCCGGCATGTTATTATTCTACGCAGAGCGACAAATGTGGACATTTTGGGACTAGTGCTGAAAGATGCTCGGGGTGATGGAATAATGCTAAGTGGAAGCAACAGCAGTAATCCCGACGG
>Ga0315290_10000103_pt1 | contig 47802 bp, 76 predicted proteins | sample YL17G12_0_MG_FD_203627 | JGI IMG/M metagenome (GOLD analysis project Ga0315290, IMG submission 203627) | Sediment microbial communities from Yellowstone Lake, YNP, Wyoming, USA - YL17G12_0 | ecosystem: Environmental > Aquatic > Freshwater > Lake > Sediment | place: USA: Wyoming | collected... | reverse complement strand
TCAATCGGTTTCGGCATGGTCAGTCCTTCTTTCCGGCCTTCAACACGGCCTGCCGATACCAACGAATAGCCGTGTCGCAATCCAGTCCCAGGTCAGTTGCCTCCGCGCCCACGCGCAGGGCTAGGGCAACGTCGTACAGGGCCGCGAGTAAGGCCGCGTGTTCCTTGGCAAGCTGGGTGTTGGCATCATTGTTAGTAAGCATAGTCAATCCTTTTATAGATTCTTGGCGGCGACATCCGCATATCGCAGCATTGCCTTCGCTAATTTGCGGGCCTCATCCGGCGTTAATGGTGCGCGCATGCTTTTGCCCCCGCAGGCAATCTCAATGACAACCCAGTCATTGAGATACCTACTCTCTCCGACCTCTACAGAAGCAAACCATGTATGCGGAGTTCCGTGTACACATGTTTTCATCGTTATTCTCCTTCTCCCTTCGGGATATCACCAATCTTCTTGCAAAGGCTGGCGACGAGCTTGTTCAGCCGGTCGATCTCTGTCTTTGCCTTGGCCAACTGGCGGAGCTTGCACGTTACCCCGTCAACCTCGTGCGCCGTCGCAGTGAAACACCCGCCGGGGCAGGCCAGACTCAGCATCTGCTCCCCACACAGCGGGCATTTGTCCTCTGGATTAGTCATCGTCTTGCTCCTTCTCCACTTATTACCGCCCTGCTGGCTTTTACAATTTCAGAGAAAACCCTCTGAAAATCTGGATGGATGCATACCGTGAACGGAGCTATATTGCCTGGCAATGGTGCGGCAAGTCGCGCCAACTCTATTACCATCTTCACCACTGTCTTCGCTGCGACGAGTTGCCGCCGGTAACACTCTTTACTGAACCCGACATACGCGCTCTTGTTGGTGCATGGTATGCCACAAAATGGCCACTCGTTGCGGCAGTCTACTGTCCCACACTCGTAATAATGCGTAACGCACGTGGTGCCTCGAACATGTTCCAACTCCTTCAGCGGTGCTCCGCAGCCTGGGCATTTGTCCTCTGAATCAGCCATTGCTCATTCTCCCTTCATCCGCTTGCGCAGGGCAGCACGATATGTTTCAATCGCACTGCAAGATGTGGGGCGGCATACATGTTCTGTTGCTATGTAACACGCCAACTCGTCCTCCTCCACCGCCGCCTCCAGCCGCCGGAGCCGGTCGTAGTCGGCGAGCAGGGGTTGGCCGGGATTGCGGCTATTGCGCACACACTGGATAGCGTAGACATCCTTACGACGAACTGGCCCGCCCTTCTCAAACTCCCCGGAATCTGTCGCATTCACCGGCGGGTTGGCAAATATCAACGCTAGCGGCGCGGTGACTTCCATCCATGCCGCACACGTTGCCCGCGCCTCGGCAAGCTTGCGGGTCAGCTGGTCGATCTCGTCGATAAGCTCTTGGTGCCTTGGACCCCACAATTCCTTACGCAATTGTACCAGCCTTTCTGGTGGTATCGCCATCTCATTCTCCCTTCATGGTCGTGAGCAGGACGGCGCATATGGCATCCTGGCAATCAGTGGTGTCCTCACAGTCAGTACACGGACATTGCCACACAAACTCTCTATTTACCACCGCCGCCTCCAGCCGCCGGAGCCGGTCGTAGTCGGCGAGCAGGGGTTGGCCGGGGGAGGGGTTGGCGAGAATAACGCCGGCGTTGAATCGCAACCCGCCCAGCACCGTTTCCGGGCATCGAGTTAATTGATCTGGCGGAATTCGGTCGTCGGCGTAGTACTCGATGAACTGCCGCATCACTGCGCACGCCGCTCGCGCCTCGTCCCGCTCGCGGGTCAGCTTGTCGATCTCCACCTGTGTCTCCCTGTACTTCGCCGCAAAGTTCTGGTTCTCGTCTTGCTCACTCATCGTCTTGCTCCTTCTCCGCCGCTTCGGCAGCCTCGCGGGTCAAATACAACATCCTGTCGCCGCCTAGATTCGGCTTGCCCGCGTAGCCTGCCTGACAGTCTGTTTCGTGCGGAGCGTTGCAGGACATCAGGTCATCAGTAGTACACCCGCACTCACGATCTCGGTTGCATAGACCGTCGTAGTTATGCTCCTTCAGCCAGTCCTCGACGATCTTGCGGACGCAAGGGTTCGCGGGCGCAGGCTCCGCCGCAGATTTGGCCCTTGCGCGGCGATACGCTATCATCACTTCGCGCAGCTTCTTGTGGAGCAAGCACTCTTGCGCTAGCGGTCTGGAGTTCCATGCGGTCAACACTGCCTGCGCCCAGTGGACGACTTCCCCCATGTCGGCGATACACTTGAACAACTTACCGGCCGCGGAGAACGATATGCCGGTTATGCCATTGGCAGCCAGTTCCGCCTCGACCTGTTCAATGGGTGGCTCCTGCACAGGCTCCACCGCCGCCGGCTCGGCCTCGACGATCCAGCAACGCCAGCCGTATAAGTTATCTAAGCCCGTATCCTTGTAGTCTCCGATTGCCTGCCGGATACGACCATAGAGGTCCATGTACATCTCGCCCTTTTCCGGCAGCCGGCACGCGCGTGTCGTCAGCCCCGGCGGCAGGTCGGGCTTCGGCGGGATGCGAAGGTAATCCCCATCAGTAATCCACTTCTCACGAAGCCATCCTGACTGTCCAATATAACTGCGCTTAAAACGATGTTGCCCGTCATCGCCGATATGATCGTCATTGACCGGCCCGTACCACCGCTCCGGGAATCTCGCCCGTACAAACCACTGCCCGGTTCTGTTCTCACTCATCGCGTATGCCCCTTCTTCAATTTCGTCACTTCTTTTTGCGCCCGTCCAAGAGCGCTTTCACAAAAGCGGATTAAATCGCGTAACGCGGCGAGTTTCGTGTTCCGTGTAGCCGACACCAGGTTACATTCATTACGATACACTACTCCATGTCGCTCAATCTGTATCCAAACCTCGGCCCTACAGTCATCTCTATATGTAAGTTTTATACTCATCGTCTTGCTCCTTCTTTTCCACCACTCTCTTCATTCTTTGCCCGCGCATTCACCCATTCAAACATCCCGAAATCGTCTGGCTGTTTGTAGTATTCCAGGGCTTGCCCACAACCCGGACACGCCGCTGGCACCGGGTCATCGCTGCCGGCCTGGTCAGGGCGTATGAGCATCACACCACACGCCGGGCATTTGATTCCGCACGCCGGGATGCCAGGTTTGAACATCGTTGAGAAATCGTTTACGGTCATCGTCCTTGCTCCTCCTCCGGCTCGTCCTCGACGATCCACCGCCGCCAGCCGTAGTCGTCACCGCCCGCGTCTTGCCAATCTTGAGACGCATCACATATTATCCCGCTCCACTCAAACCTCTCACCCTTCTTCGGCAACCGGCACTCGCGCGTACGCAGCCCCGTCGGCAGGTCCGGGCGCGGCGGGATGCGGAGATAGAGGCCAGCGACAATGCACGATTCAGAAATGCCGTGGTAGACCTCGTCCATCATCCATGTGTCTCCAGCAGCATAAGTGATTGGCCCGTACCATCTGGTCGAATCCGTCGCGGCCACAAGCCACTGCCCGATTCTGTCCTTCTGCTCTTGCTCAGTTTTAGTACTCATTCAAACCACCGTTCCGCTTCGAGTTCATTCAGGCCTCGTAAGCCTTCTAACTCATGTTTTATCGTGTAACTACCAGTTAGTGCAAACGCTGCTAAGCGTTCCCAGTGATCGGCACGCAGGTGCGGTAAGTTAATTTGATTTATAAAGTGCCATGCTAACCATCGACTAGGCGTTAGATCATCTATATCTTCATCCCAACCTAGATGCTCAGCCCAGGCCTTATTTGGAAACATTATTGGTGCCACCCCGTGGCTAAGAGTAAACGGGCCAAATTTTGTGCCAATAAATCCACCTTACGCTCGGATATATTCCAATCCACGGCATGGATGCCTTCATGCAAGAGTGCCCTTAAAAGGCGCTTGCCTCGCAGCCCGCGTAAAATCTGGATGGTTCGGTTAGGAGTTCCAGGCGACTCACAATCACTATCCGCGTCCATTAACAGCAGATCCCGTTGACGAGCGCGCTTGATTATGCAGACATGTCGCCGGATGATAACCTTAGTCATACCGCACCTCTTTAACGCGCAATTCTATCCTGTTGCCCGGGGATTTAATCCGCCAAATTAAAAAGGGCCCTTGCACCATCTCAGTAGCATACCCTAATGCTACGAGTCTGCGGCACACCCCGACCGTTGTGCGCAATGAATAACATCGAACTCGTTGCCCCAACCGTGGCGCGTGTGCCTGTATATAAGGCTCCCCGCCTAATTGTAAGACAAACAGAACCCTTAATTCGGACTCTTTCACTCTTCACCGCCATTCATGCTTAGGTCGGAACGATTGCCCATTAACAACTCACGGATGGAGGACATATCCTTAAGACTCTCGGATAAATCCCGCTTATTCTGTAACTTCTCCGTGATATGTTCATCAATGGAACCCTCACAGGCAATGTCGATAATGAGCAGGTTGTGCATCTGGCCAATTCGGTGGCCACGATCCTCACTCTGGATGCGCTTTTCCAATGAATAGTCATTGGAATAATAAATCATTGTCCGCATCGGGTGTTCCTTGTTCCCGATGAGCGTGAGGCCCATTCCCCCGGTACCAGGCTCGGCCAATAATACTGTTACAGGACCTTCATTAAAGTCATGCTCCAATGTATCTCGCTCACATTGCGGGGTTGCTCCAGTCAGCGTCATAAATGTAATGCCCGCCGCCTGCATAGCATCCGAAAGGTGTTCGATGTCGCGCTTGAACCTCGCCCAGACAATTATCTTCTGGGTTAGGTCAAAATCCTCCTTGAGGAACCGCAGGATTTCCTTCAGTTTATTGTCGCCATCCGGAATATCCATATAGGCCCCATCACTATCGGGCCCGGTGTTTCGGATGAAACCCTGCGTGATTTGAGCCAACCGCATAAGTTTAGCTAACGTGGATCGCGCCTCGACCACACCGTTTGCGCCCGATTCCATCTCCAATTCAGCCATGAACAGGGTGACCATCTGATCGTAGACTTCACGCTGTTGGTGACCCATAGGCACGGTAATGGTTTGGAATAACTTATCAGGCAGGTCGAGGCATTGTTCCTTTTTTACGATAAAAGCATGACGCGCAACGCGCCGCTTTAATTCATCTATGTTTTGCAATACTGCGCCGCGAAATTGTCCATTCTTCACCTCACCCTCCCAAGCTCGTACCGCATTAAGATTGGAATAGTGATTCTTAAAACTATGATTGGTGGAATAGCCCAGGGATCCTGGCGAGAGGAACTCGAATTGGCCCCAAAAATCCAGGACCGAGCCGACCACGGGAGAGCCACTTAGAATAAACCGTCGATCGGCACTCGGCCCAATCTCAATGGCCGCCTTTGTACGCTTGGCTGCCGGATTCTTTAGGCGCGATGATTCATCACAGATGATTGCGTTAAACTTCAGCGCGATCAAGGCGTCCTTCATCGCCACGATTCGATCATAGTTGGCAAAGAGAACTTTAAGTTGCGCCTTAGTCCGCACCCAGCGGATCAGCCGCTCCATGCCGTCATCGCCTGTTCGTAGTCGATCCGTATGTACATCGATGGATTCCGGAAGCCACTTTACCAATTCACGTTCCCAGGTGCCCAGGATTGTCTTAGGGCACACCACGAGAACCGTGACAGGTTTCTCCCGGGCCATCAGCGCCATCTCGTCGATGATAACCTTTGTCTTGCCCGTTCCCATCTCCATGTACAGGGCAAAGAACTCCTGCCCATGGATAGCATCAAGGCCTACCGCTTGATGACGGAACGATTCCTTGGCGACATTGTAGGTTCGGGTCTCGCCACCATCCTCAACGATGGTATGACAGACACCATCACCAGGAACGGTTTGGACAGCGCAATGCAAGGAGGGATCATCGAAGAGGTATTTCCAGCGCCGTTTTTCACGACTCTTGGCTAACTGGACGGTGAGTGTAGCGTACTCAAGGTAGGTCCGCGCGGATTCATCGTACTCAATAGAATCCGATGGAATCTGCCGGAGGGCATCGACGTTGGGCTCGGTGAGAGGAAACGTCCAGAATCCTTGCGCATGCCATTTAGATTCGGGAAGATTGCGGAGGCGGGACCCATGCCAATAGGCTTGGGTGTCATCAGCGTCTACGTCCGCTCGTAGCCGCTTGTCATCATAAACTGAAATGTGTATCACGCTGCTGTCTCCTGTTTATTATCATGGGAGAAATCTGAGTTTCTCACATATGCCTATTATACCATAAAACTCTGCCGATGTCAAGAAGAAAATGTAAATTATTTTTTCTAAGCGTAGGCCTAACACTTAATGTTAAGGATCGTCGCACGAGCGTGGCACGCTAGGATACGGGTCTCACACTCCCTAAAGGAGCGCCGAGTGCCGAGTTTTTCCCAAGGCTCGTTGTCTACCTGCCGTTTGATGTGATAACACGGGAACTTAAGATCCACCAACTCGGCATCCAGTCGATAAGTAATGTTCTCGATCTTCACAATCTGCGCCTTGGAATCCAGGATCGTCCAGTTTAACATAGCTATCTCCTTATGATTAAATCACTCGGTCCGCGCCCTCACCTAAGGACTAAAGGCGCGGTACGAGGGATTCAAGCCTCCAATTGCGCCAGGGAGGCCCGAGCGGCCTCAATTCTGGCCTTCAACTTCGCGACCTTGACCGCTTTGCGTTCGGTGAGGCGCTCGAGGCGGACAACCTTTTCAGCCTCCTTCTCAAGGTGCCGCTGGGCTCGGGTGATGATTCGTATTAAATACGACCGAGCCTTGCCTAACTGGGCCTCCGCCCAGGGGTAGGCATCTCGAATCTCGTCCAATGCCGAGGACAGGCGATCCGACAAACCAGCTTGTATCACATCCAATGCCTTCTTTCTCTTCGTTGCCATACTATATTCTCCTGCTGTAAGAGTGCCCCACACCACCTTGGTGCAGGGGTGCCGCATTCGCGGCAGTTAATCGTGTATCCAATTTGTCGGCGGCTATGTTGGCGATAAGTGCTAGGGCACGAAGCGTGGATACAGCATTGGTCCCGGTTATTGCACCATTAAGTTCGCCCCAAAGCGCCATGAGGTCCTCTAACGACAACAAACACAAGTATTCCCGTGTAAACATAAATATCTCCTATTTAATAGATGGCCCATGGATAATGCGCCTCGCATGAGGCGCACTGACCGCGGGTCAGTCTCCATCCGATGCAATTTCGTCGGTGAGTTCGTTGATCCGCTGCTGAAGTTCGGCGGGCGTAAGTTTAGTCAGTTCCTCTTCCTCCGCGTCGGCCGCGGTTAATTCCACCAATTCGGTCAAACCTTCCATCAGGTCTTCCTCCCGGGCCAATGCCTCGATAAAACTCTGTGCCTGGAGGGGCGTGAGGACAACACCCGCAGCGGTGAGGTCCGCGTGAAACTCCGTCAAGAGCATGTCATAGTCCGGCGTCATATTACTGTCTCCTACTGTTAGTAACGTAAGCCTGTACACCAGGCTTACTCATGCCTGTCCCGCCACCGTATACCGCGCGAACGCCCCCTGCCGTAGGTGCGTTGCATCGACCTTCGTGGCCTTAAGGTCCTCCAGGATGAGGGGATCCAGTGCTAACGCAAGCGCTAGCACCATCACATCCTCGTCTGTCAGCGCGATGCCTTGCGCCTGAAACCGTTCAATCACCTGTCTAACCGACATATTACTGTCTCCTATAAGGGTGAGGGACCTGCCTCGTCAGCCGCGGTGGGTTAGTTCCGCGGGACCCGCCTTGCGGCGGGTTTCGGCTTATTCTTCTGTGGTCACCCATAAGACGTTTAGGTGAAGCAGCGGCTGCGGGCCATTGTCTACATAACGAAGAACAATTGTAATCGTCACGGCGTTTCCACGGTCGGCGTGCACCGCTGACTCAACTGTGAGCCAGAAGCCTTTTTCGCTCAGCATACGAATGTAGTTCCACACGGATTCGAATTGCGATATCGTCGTTGCGTAGAACACACCTTTAGATTTTTTGCATGCCATCGTTCTGTCTCCTGTCTCTCGTTGCCTTGACCTGCCATCATCAGGGCTGGGTGGTCAGTTCCAACCGACCCGCCGCAAGGCGGGTTTCGGCTTATGCGTTCTTCCGTTCCTCATTGGCGATTTGCCGCTGAAGGCGTCGGATATTGGCCTGCAGTTTTCTGATATGCACCTCCCGCTCCAGTTGTGGCTGTAGGGTAAGGCAGGAAGCCGTGAGGGAAGCAATATACTTTTCCCGCTCCGGGATCACGGTTCGAAGGCGAGGGATCAGAGTCTGAAGGCGGGCGAATTGTGCCTCGGCGATGACAAGTTGCTGGCGTGAAAGGCGCAACATGAGCCGTTCCTCATGGAGGCGAAACTCAAAATTGTGGGCACGATCCTTGAGGGTGGGGATATACCGTGCTTTTTCAATCCGCGCCTGGTGCGCCGCACGTTCACGAGCTCGCGCCTCTTCACGCTTTTGACGGGTACTATCCTGCATGGCTGTCTCCTGTGGGGTTAGGGCCTACGGGTCAGCGCCCCGCGGGGCGCTGTACCGAGGGTCCTTACACCTTTGCCTTCGCGGCAGCCACCTCCTGCTGGAGGAGCGCCAACATTTTCTGCAACTTCTCGATCTTGGCGACCTTGCGGAGGGTGGGATCACCCTTAGCCATCTCACGGGTGGCCTTGATCTCCCACAGCGCGGCGCGGTAGTGGCAGTATGCCACGCGGCCATCGCGCGTGCTCGGGAACATCCGCGACTTCAGTTTGCTATCCGTGATCGTGCCGTCCGGGGCCTTCCAGACCGGGACGGGCCGGAGGTCGGCCGGCTTGGCGAGGCGCTTGCCCTTCGGCGGCTGGGCGGCGCCTATTCGCGGCGGAACTTGCTTCTGTGCCATGGTACATTCTCCTGTCAGTGGGCGTAATGCCCGATTATCCACCGGGACACCGCTCACAAGAGCGGCGCCACGAGGGATGGTTATAACAGCGACGGGTGGGACTCGAACCCACCGTTAGCACCGATCGTCGCTCGTGGGATTACCGCTCCCCGGGCTCCGAATGGGAGCACCGATCCGCGATACGGCAAATGGTCTCCATATCATCGGATGCGCCGCCAAGGAAGTCGCAGAAGTATTCGATGGCGATTTCCAGGTCCTTGTTGCCGAGGATGGCGTTTGCACGACTGATCGCGTTCGCAAAGTTCTCCGCCGCGATGGCCAGTTCATGGTCGGCGATCCTCTCACGCTCACGTTGCGCCTTGAGTTTGGCGCTGTCGATTGAGGCCCAGCATCTGTCTACGCTATGCAGGCATCTGTCTACCGTCACACAATTCTCACACATGTTACTGTCTCCTGTAGTTGGTACCTGTTACGCGTGCCGTGGTGCCACGTGCCATTTCCGCGTGCCAGTGCCGTGCCACCCGCAGGTGCGGGTAGCGCGGCGCGGGCGCGCAAAAAATAAATAAAAGCGCTCTGCGCGCTCTGCGCGCTCTGCGCGCTCTGCGCGCTCTGCGCGCTCTGCGCGCTCTGCGCGCTCTGCGCGCTCTGCGCGCTCTGCGCGCTCTGCGCGCTCTGCGCGCTCTGCGCGCTCTGCGCGCTCTGCGCGCTCAGCAAGCGCAGCGCGCTTGCTCTGCGCGCTGCGCTTGCTCTGCTCTGCTTGCTCAAGCTGCTTGCTGCTTCTTCTGCGCTGCGCTTGCTGCTTGCTGCTTCTGCTGCGCTGCGATGAAAATATCGAGCGCTTGCTGCGCTTTCGCGCTCTGCGCTCTCGCGGTTGCTAGATGCTTGATTGCATTTAATTCTTTCTCGCTTGCGATCAGCAATCTTGCTTTCAATAATTCGATGCTCATGCTCATGCTATGCTTCTTTCTGCGCGCTATTGCGCGCTCTGATAATTCGCGCTTAGATGCGATAGCATCTTAAAGCGCGCTTGCTTCTATTCTCTGCGCTCTGCTTTCAGCGCTTGCTGCGCTTTGATATTGCGCGCTGCTCTGCGCTATAGCTGCTAAAATCATGCTGCGATATGCTCTTGCATATCAGAGATCGCTCTTCAAATTGCGCATCGAGATAAATGCGATGATAGCGCTCGCATTTCAGCGCTTCTCTCTTCATGCGCCTATGCTGCGCTGCGTAGATTCTATAAAGCGCTCGCATTTCAGCGCTTCTCTCTTCAAATTGCGCATCGAGATAAATGCGCTGATAGCGCTCGCATTTCAGCGCTTCTCTCTTCATGCGCTTATGCTGCGCTGCGCAGATTTCATGAAGCGCTCGCATTTCAGCGCTTCTCTCTTCATGCGCCTGCGCGTAAAGCGCTCTCGCGCATTGCTTGAGATTGCTCATTTTCTCGCAAGCGCGCGAAGCGCTGCATATGCAATTTGCTTTGCTCGCGCATCTATTGCGCGCGCAAAGCTCTCGCAATTTGCTTTTTTCTTTCATTGCTCTCTTCTTTCTGCGCTCTATTGAGCGCTCTAATGATCGCAGAGAATAGAAGCAAGCGCGCTTCTGCTCTGCGCTTGCTTGCTGCTCATTGATAGCGAATAAATCTAGCGCTGCTCTTGCTTGCTTCGCTCTGCGATCATCGCGCTTTAATGCGCGCTTCGCTCAAGCTGCTATTGCAAGAATCTTTCGCAATCGCATATAAATCTATTGAGAAAGAAGATTGCTTGCTTCTAGAGCGCTGCTTGCTTTCTGCTTTCTGCTTTGCGATTCGAGCTCGAGCGCATTGCTTTGCTTATTTCGCGATGCTCTGCTCTGATAAGCTTTGCGCTGCGCTATGCTGCTTGAATCTATGCGAGAATCTGCGCTTGATTCGAATAGCTCGCTTTGCTTTGATCATATCGCTATCAGATTTTAAAGAGCTTCTCTTTGCGCTTTAGCTTATTCGCGATCGCGCTGCGCTTGCTTCTATCAAGCGCTTTTATTCTTATCTTCTATAAGCATTATCGAGCAATCGCGCAGAAAAATCAATAGAAAAATAAAATATATTTTAAGCATATAAGCGCTTATAAATAAAGCATTTATATCATATTCACATATGCATATATAATGATTTAAGCAAGCAGCGCGCTGCGCGCTGCGCATATATCATTATATGCGAATATGCGAATATGTTAGACAATTGAGCATTGCTTATCTTATATGCTTATATTGATATATGCGAATATCTAATTATCTATTGCTATTTATAGCATCGCAGAGCTTGCTAGATAGCAAGCAAGCAAAAAAAGCAAGCGAGAAGAAGAAGAAGAAGAATGAAAGAATAATAGTAAATAGATATATAGATATGTGCATAGATAAATATGATATATTTTTCTTCTAAAATCTTCTCTGTGGCATGAGAATTGCATCAAAAAAATTTTTTCAAAAATCATGATTTTTCTCTTGACAAAGCGCGCGCGAAGCATTATAATATAGATGATTGTGTATTTCGCGCTTATATATGCTCATCAATATATGCATATATCAATATGATTGCGCGCAGCGCGATCATATTCGCGCATTGATATATGATTGCGCAGCGCGCAGCGCGATCATATTCGCGCATTGATATATGATTGCGCGCAGCGCGCAGCGCGATCATATTCGCGCATTGATATATGATTGCGCGCAATCATATTCGCGCATTGATATATGATTCGCGCGCAGCGCGCAGCGCGCGCTCATATTCGCGCATTGATATATGCGCATGCATCAATATGATTCGCGCGCTCATATTCGCGCATTGATATATGCGCATATATCAATATGATCTGCGCGAATCTATTTAATATAGAGCAGAGAAAGGTTATTATCGCGCAATGCAGATAGCGCGATCCCGTTTTCCCACGTAAAATTGGCGAGTTCAAAAAGTATAGGATCATGCAACAATCCCGTAAGCGCCATTCAACGCCCTATATCTCGCCACCCACCGGCCCGCATACATGTGCCCCAGGCGATGAGTCCGAGTTCCCATCCCAGGAGGATGGACGCGTTCGATGCAATGCGCGGTTACGGAATGAGGGCAGCATACGCTGTCGATCCTGGGCATTACTCGGATCAGACAAGTGTAAGAAGCACGGCGGTCAGCGGCGGACAATGATTATCCCATACGCAGGCCGGTACGGTGAGGTCCTGGGAAAGGGTACCTTGGCGGCGGCGTATCAGAAACACCGCCAGTCGGAAGACTATAAATCCCTGCGGGATGAGTTGGCAATGATGCGGGCGTTCACCGAGGCGTTTATGATGCAGTTGGACGGCCTCGACATCACGCAGTTAACGCCTACCATGTGCGGCGCGGTGATGCTGATGGTCCAGGAGGTGCGGGCGCTGGTCGAGACCATGGCTCGGGTGGACCAGAAAATATCCGTCACATTATCCATCACGGATGTGTATGGACTGGTGCAACAGATATTTGAGATCGTGCGCCAGTATGTGCACGAACCGACGGTGTTGCGGAAGATAGGCGAGGGCCTCCAGATGATGGAACTCTCGGCCAGTGAATTGCCTAACGCACGACGCCCGGTACTAATCCATGGCGAATCCGAATCCGAAACAATTGCTGATTCACCAATTAGCGATGCGCTTTCAGGCGATCGGCGAGAGGCTACGGCCGGAGTATGAAGTCCTGGAAGAAGGTCAGTCGCCTGAGGGATTCCCGTTCACGACAAAACTTTACGGGCCGGGCACGCCGGTTGAGACGGTATGACGGCGGTAATGACGGCGGCTGCGCCTGACATTGCATGGAACAATGATCCGCATCGGCCATTTAAACCTTATGGCGCGGCGGATCAGTTATTCCGCACGCAGGCGCGCGAGATATTGATCGTCGGGCCCGCGGGCACCGGTAAAACACGGGCGGTCCTGGAAAAACTATACCTGATGGCGATGCGCCACGCGCAATGTCGTATCCTGCTGGTGCGGGCTACCCGGGCATCCCTGAACGAATCGGTGTTGGTGACCCTGGAGAATAAGGTCTTGCCCGCGGGTTCAGGCCTCCTGAGTGGGGCGCACCGCCAGACGCGCACGACATACAAATTAGATAATGGATCGGAGATCGTTGTCCTGGGTTTGGATAATGTCAACCGAATAATGTCGGCTGAATATGATGCGGTCGGGGTTTTTGAGGCTACCGAGGTCCTCGAGGATGATTGGGAAAAATTAGATACGCGATGCCGCAACGGGCGGATGGGCTATCACCAGTTGATCGCGGACTGTAACCCCGGGAGTCCGATGCATTGGCTCCGACGGCGGGCGGACACGGGCCGAATGGTGGAATTATTCTCAAAGTTTGAGGATAATCCGACCATCACCCCAGAGTATCTGGCATCCCTCAGTCGATTGACCGGGCACCGACGGGCGCGCCTGTTTGAGGGCAAGTGGGCGGCGCCTGAGGGTCTGGTATATCCAGAATTGATGGATTGTGTAGTTGAGCCTTACACTGAAATTCCGGATGGACGGTTTATTGGCGGAGTGGACTTCGGTTGGAATGATCCATTTGTGGCATTAGGGATGGTATATGATTCGGATACGGATATAATTCATATTTACTACGAGCGATACATTAGTAAATGTCCGCTTACCGAACATATAAAGGCCCTCCAACGGTTTGATCGAACGACCTGGTATTGTGATCCATCCCGTCCAGATAGTATCCGGGATCTGCGGATCGCAGATATTTGGGTGAAGGCGGCAAACAACAACATCCTGTCGGGCGTGGATGCGGTAAGTGCTCGAATTACATCGGGTCGATTAAAGATTGGCGCGGACTGCACCGCATTGATCGCGGAATCCCAGGGTTACGCCTACCCGGAGAAACATCTGGCCGCGGGCGAGAAACCCGCACCCGGGAATGATCACGCGATGGATGCGCTGCGCTACGGAATCATGGCAATAGATCAGTTCAGGACACAGACCCGTTGGGATAGGGAAACTGCCGATGCCAACGCTGGAACATGATAGTTTAGACGATAAGGCGGCGGGTAAAGCGCTGGTCCACCCACGTGCGCATAAGATGATTGAGGAGCCTCCCCTGCGCAAGAGTCAGCAGGTAAGACTCCTACAACGGGAACTGGAAAAAGAACAACGCGGTTCTTTGCCGCACCTGCATGTGGAAAACCCTGAGATTTGGGATGGCGAAATCGAATAATGAGCCTAAGAACTCGGATAAAAGGTGCCTGGAATGGCTGGCGGGGTAAGATTGCGCCTAGCGTGGGCGGCGCCATGTCCTATGGTGGATTATTGGGCTCAACCTACCCTAATCCCACAAAACTTCAACTTATTCAGCAATACCGTGAATTGGTGTATGCCTGTGCCGGAATTAACGCGCAGGCGGTGAGTAGTGTGCCGTTACGGTTGTATGCTACGACCTCGGGCGGGGAGCCACGACCAAAGGGCCGCTGTCGTCCTATCACGGATGCGGAGTATGCAGCCTTAATGCGGCATGGTTCATTCACGGCAAAGTTGATTAAGGCTTTGGAGGTCCATGAGATTGAGAAACATCCACTCCTGGATACATTGGACCGAGGTAATCCCTTTTTACATGGGCGCATGCAGAGTGAGTTGACCCAACTATATCAAGAGATTGAGGGTAGTGCTTATTGGTATATTGAGCCGGGCCCGTTGAGGGTACCTAAGGATTTTTGGATACTACCTTCATTCGCGGTAACGACGGTTCGGGGATTGGATGGATTACCTAAAGCATACACCTATGGTATAGGGGTAACTAAGACACAGTATAAGTTGGAAGAAATCATCGCTTTCCGAATGCCTAATTTGCGGGATCCTTATGGGGATGGGTATTCACCCCTTTATGCGGTTTGGGAATCCTATAATCTCGCCATTGATAATGCGGCGTATACGCGGGCAGGGATTGAGGAGCGAGGTTGGCTGAATACATTGGTCACGCCAAAAGAGGCCATCGGTGCGGATGAAGCGGATCGGATGCGGGCAAAACTTAAGAAAATGATACACCTGGGCAAGCAGGGCGGGCCGATGGTGAGTGAGTCCGCATTTGATTTAAAACAATTGCAATCCATGATTGATGTGATTGCGGTTTATGGGGTAGCCAAGGAAACCATTGCTAATGTGTTTGGCGTCCCTATGGCCCTCGTGACTAAAGATACCAACCTGGCGAATATTGTTGCGGCGCGCCAACAGCATGCCTTATTAGCTGTGCTGCCTCGCTGTTCGCGGCATGAGGCGACATTAAATCAACGTTTAGTACCCCTTTACGATGAGCGCCTATTTTTGGCTTATGATAACCCGGTGCCTGAGGATGTTAAGGCGCAGACTGTAAGGCGAATGAATGATTTAAAGATGGGTGTGACAACCATCAATGAGGAACGTGCTAGGGATAGGCTAGAGCCTGTACCTTGGGGTAAGGAGCCTTGGATTCCTGTTAAGAATACTAGGCCTGGGCCGGGTAAACCCGCGCCAAGTCCTGTGCCGGGACAGGGGACTGATAAGCCAGCGGCGGAAAAGGTGTTTGATGTGTTAGCAGCCCTGTCTTGTCGGGATTTAACCGTGAGTGAGGCGACAATTCGATTGGTGGATTTGGGATATTATCCAGAACGGGCGCGCCAGTTGACGGTGCGGACAAAATTACCGGCACCACGATATTGTCACCATGAACGTGCCACGGATAAGGCCTCTAATACTTGGCACGTGGATCCCGTAAAATTAGGCGAGGGTCACCAACGAGAATTGCCCAAGAGTCCTGCACTTGAGTCCTTTTTGATTGAAACTTTTAACAAACAGCGTCGTGAAGTTCTTGGGGAGATTCGGGGTAAACAGTGCAAGGATTTTTGGTCGGGCGAGGTAAGTCTGGAGAAGTGGAATAAATATATGGCGCAGGGCGCTAGGCCCTTTGTGCAGGTTGAGTTAGCGGATGGATTGGCGGATGGTTTGGCTCGTCTTGGAGCCAGTGAAGCCGCTACTATTTGGAATGTAGCCAATCCAAGAGTTAAGGATGCAATTGAGTCCTTAACCATACAATTTTGTGAGACGACTAATGCCACTACGAGCATGGCACTGGGCGAGGCTCTCGCAAAATTGCGCGATGAAATTGCGGAGGGCTTGCTAAGTACTGAAAATACCATGCCGGAGATGGTGCGGCGAGTATCGGCCATCTTTGATCAGGCGGAGGAATTCCGGGCTGCTCGAATTGCCTCAACCGAAGCCAGCCGCGCCCTGCATTACGGGCAGCGTTTGGCGGCGGAGGGCTCGGGCGTTGTAAAGGGTTATAAATGGTTGGCCTCTGCCGATGCCTGTGAGGAGTGTTTGGCAATTATGGCCGAGCATCCTGATGGCATTGCGATGGATGGGGTATTTGAGGATAAAGGTAGCGGGCCTTATGATAAAGTTCAATGCCCGCCCGCGCATTGCTGGTGTATGTGCACGATGACTGAGATTTTGGGAGAAACGAATGAAGGCACTTAAGCAGTACGGTGATTGTGAAGGCCCGCTGGGATTTCCTATGCGATCCGAATCAGCCCGGGCCGTTGAAGCGGTCCTGGCTTCAGTGCCTGAGGATTGTAAGGCAGCAGGCCTATTGCACATGGTGAAGAGTGCTGCGCATATGGATTTTTCCGACGGGGAGCGTGCTGATGTAAGTTTTATCACGACCGAAGGTTTGGATCGTGATAATGAGGTGGTGCTGGCAAAAGGTATTGATTTTACGCACTATCGTAAAAACCCTACAGTAACTTTTGCACATAAATATGATGTGCTCCCTGTGGGGCGATCCATGTGGCTGAAACGTGAGGTGAAAAATGCGGTATCGGGTTGGTTGGCAAAGACGCAATATATCGAACGACCTGAAAATTGGTCCTCCGATACGCCCTGGTTTCCGGATGCGGTTTGGCATTATGTAAGAACAGGTAATTTGCCCGGAAAATCCATTGGGTTTATTGCCTTGGAGATGCGGCCCCCGACCGAAAAGGAACTTGAAGCTCGGCCCGAGTTGGCCAGCGCTCGGCGCCTCATATCCAAGAGTATGGCTCTTGAATACGCGGTGTGCGCATTGCCCTGCAATCCTGATGCGCTTGTTCAAGCTACGGCAAAGGCCCGTCAAAATGGCATTAAGATTCCGGATTTGTTACTGGAGGAATTGGGCATGATCGTGCCTGATGATATTCGGGCGGAGACCAAACCTTCGCCCCACACGGGTGAAACTCGGGCTGACTATATTCACCGGTGTGTACCTGTGGTTCTGGCTGAAAATACAGCCCGAACTCCGGCACAGGCCGTGGCAATATGTTCCTCCATGTGGGAGGATAAGCATGGTAAAACCGTCTCGCCGCAGGAGATCGGGGTACAAATTGCCCAGGCGATCGGTCAGATTGATGTGGCGGCGCTGGTGCGGGATGAATTGAACAAATATCGGGGCCGTGTGTAACGGTCCTTTATCAGGGCAACACGGTGGAAGGCGCCTTAAGGCGCTAAGCCAAGTGAGCCTAGCGATGTTTTAACCTTTAGGGAGTTAAACCATGAAGTGGTACGTGTTATTGAAGGCCTGGGGCAAGTACGCCGTAGGCGAAAAGATCGAATTGGTTGAAACTGATGCCAAAAGTCTTGTGGATGCTGGATACCTTAAACTGGCTGAGCCGGAGACTGAAGATTCCACGAAGAAGGCTATTGGCGCCGCCGTGGCGGAGTTCCAAAAGGGAATTCAAACGGTGGTGGGCGAGCAGATTGCCCTGGCCATTAAGGGCATGAAGGTGGATGGCAAGCAGATTTCGGTGGAGGTCGGTAAGAATTTGGCCGACGACGATCCGATGGCCCTGCAGAATAGTTTAGGCACCTTTGCCAAGGCTGTTCAAAGTTTCAACACCGGGCACGGGATGTCCAAGGAACTCGAGGCTTACGTTCAGAAGGCCCCTTCGGGCATGAACGAAGCCGTTGGGGAAGAGGGTGGAATCCTGATTCCCGATCAGATTAGTGCGGGCATCTGGCAGCGCGCAGTGGCTGCCAATGATCTACTCGGGCGCATTCAGTTGATCCCTATTACGGGCAATTCCTACACCGTTGTGCAGGAAGCTGGGGATACAATGGCAGCCGGCACCAGAAATGCGGGTGTTCGGGGTTACTGGGTTGAAGAGGCTGGACAAATCACTAAGTCCCAGCCAAAGTTTAGGCGCCAGGCCTTGCGACTCAAGAAACTTGGCGTGTTGGTCTACGTGACCGACGAGCAACTTGAGGACAGCCCGCAGAGCCTCGAGGCCTTTATCACGGATAAGGCCGGGCGCGAGATTGCTTTTATGACAGGTGACGCTCTCATGAATGGGGATGGCATTGGAAAACCCCTGGGCGTATTGAACAGCGCCTGTCTTATTTCCGTGACTAAGGAAACGGATCAGGACGCGACCTCGATCTACGCCGAGAACATTATCAACATGTTTTCGCGACTCCATGCCCCGAGCTTGGCAAACGCTGCCTTCTTCATCAATCAGGATACCCTGCCGATGTTGATGAGCCTCACCCTTGCGGCAGGCGCAGGTGGCGTGCCACTTATGTGGCCTGCGGGTGGATTCAACCAAGCCCCCGCTAACACTATCCTAGGCAAGTCAGTTATTCCGACGGAATGGAATCCCACCCTAGGCAGTGCGGGCGACATTCTCCTGGCGGATTGGTCCCAGTATATGGGCATCAGTAAGGGTGGCGTGAAGTCTGCTGTGTCGATCCACCTGCGGTTCGACTACGACGAGACCGCCTTCCGCTTCACCTACCGCATGGATGGTCGGCCGGTCTGGCCGGCCGCTCTTACGCCGTACAAGTCCACTGTGACCCAGGCGCCGTTCGTTCAGATCGCTGTCCGCGCCTAAGCTGCGGGCATAACCACTAACCCATAAAGAGGTAACGTTTCATGGATATGAACATGCTTTTGAATGAAAAGTACGGGATCGTAGGCGCCATTTATCCGACCGCGGCATTAACCGCGGCGAACTCGGGCTATATCGACATGTCGAAGTTTGATGAACTTCTCGCCCTCCTAATCAATGGGGACATGTCGGCGCATACCATCGACTTTGCGGCGTATGCCTCACCGGGCGAGGCGGGGACGAATGAAGCGGTGGTCAAGGAGATCACGCAGTTGACCAACTCTGCCTCAGCCAACGATAGCACAATCGTTGGCATTAGTCTCCGGAATGAGGATCTCCTGGCCAAATCGGGGACATACGCGATGCGCTATGTGCGATTCCGGGTTACGGCGACTAGCCAGACGGGCTATTCGGCGGTCATCGTGCTGGGTAAGCCTAAGGCGGGGCTTGGCGCCGCGAGTAATCTTGCGGCGGTAGGCGAGATTGAGGATGATTTATCCTAGTAACTGTTCTTCTGGGTTAGGCGCCTTAGCGGTGTAGTTAAGGCGCCTAACCTACCCTTTTAATAAGGAAAAGCGTATCATGAGTAGAAGTGCAAGGACTGAATTGTTTGCGAAGTGGCTTCAAGGCTCCTTGGTTATGGCGGACATGGGGCTTAGTGCGGGGGGCCGTTGGTGGGTTGATGGTAATAATGCGAAAGCTGGCGCCACCGCGGGATACGGCCGTAGCCCGGATAAGCCGTTCTCCACGATTGCGGCAGCGCTTGCCGCTGCTGTTACGCACGACCGTGTCTATGTCCTGCCCGACCACACGGAAGCGGCGCTCACTCTCGCAGCATCGTTTACATTCGGGGTGTCCGGCGTCGAGGTTATCGGCCTCGGGCGTGGAACGAACCGGCCCTCGTTCGTGTTTACAGCGGCTGCGGGCAGCGTGAACATGAACGCCACCAACTGCAAGTTGCAGAACGTGCGGTTGACCTCGTACTTCACCAATGGCATTACCGCTCCCATAAACATCGCGGCATCGGGCTGTGAGGTCGATTCCTGCTCCTTCGAGGAGACCCTCTCAACGCAGGAAATGCTAGCTGGTATCAAGATCGCGGCGGGTTGCTCCCAGGTGCGGATCACGCACAATACCTACAACGGAATCGCCGGTGGGAGACTTGTGTCCTTTATCTTAGCAGCGGGCGCCGCAGATGGATTGGTGATCGCTGACAACTATCTGAGTTGCGATGCGTCAGCCTCTGTGATTGACGCATTGACGGCGAAGTCCCTCGAGGTCCAGATTTTGCGGAATCTGGTCATAAACTTGGATACGAGTGCTGGTCTCGGCATCTCCGTGAAGAGCGATACCACGGGTTTCGCAGATGGTAACCGCGTCGTGAATCTCAAGAATACGGTCTACGGCCTCGTGGGTGCCGGCATGGCCTATGGCTTGAATTACTGCTCGAACGCCCTCGGCGCGAGTGGAGTCATCTGCCCTGCAGTTGACAACTTCCCAGCCTAGACCTTCTTCCGCTGCGCCTTGTAGTGATCGGGCGGTAACTCGCCCGGTCCCGCATAACTGGTAATTCAATTATGCGGGACCGTATGATCCATGAGGTTTATAAGTATGAACCGGGCCAGGGGCCCAGGGATGAGAAGTGAACGATGGTGCTAAAGGTGAGTGATTGCGGCAGAAAACACTTGGCGCTGGCGCTGTCGATCCTTGGGCTGATTGCTGCCCTGCTCGGCACGTTCTGGTGGAATCAGCAGGCAAGCGCGAGCCTACTTGAGGCGCGGGTCCGGGCGAATGAGCAATTCCGGGCCAGCACTGAGGTCAAGCTCGAACGGATAGCTGAAGATATACGCGAAATCAAAGAGGCGGTCAAGCCGCCCAAAACGGCTGCGAAACCGTAAGGAGACTGAACATGAATCTGGCGACGAACGATGACCGCTCAATCGTGATAGTGATACCGGGATCGGTCAGTATTCCCGGTGGCATCGGGCCGGGCGGCACAGGAACAGGAACAGGGAGATAGGAACATGAAGAAATTAATGATTCCCGCCCTCGTGGGGCTGATGCTTGCCGGATGCTCCGGCGTGATTATGTCCACGACGTACAGCAACCTCCTGGATAAGTGGGTTGCAATCAGTGAGGCCGACGCGACGCGGGCGCTGAATAAGACGTTCGACGCCAACGATATGACCTCGGCCCTCGTGGACCAGTACGCCGCGTTCAAGCAGTTTCAGGACGCGCGGGACGGTAAGGAGAGCGCTCTACCGAGCGACGTGGCGAAGGCCATCAATGACGCCAAGGCTCCACGGTGAGCTATCCTTGGCCTTCTTACAGGGAGTAAGTGCAAATGACACTACAAGAATTGAAAGATGCCCTGCCCCCGGAAATGGAGCCGTGGGTTGCTGAGTACGGCCCGGACATCGTGAAGCTCGCCGCCGCCACGATCAAGGATTACATCGAGCGGCTCATTATGGGCGACACTTCCGGCGTCTTTGCTGATCTGATCGCCGGGATGAGCAACGCGGACCTGGCGGCAACACGTCGGCGGACCTTGATCGCAGGCGTCCTGGCCAACAAGGCGAACGCGGAGAGCATCCAAATGGCGAAAGCAGCAGGCGTGGCCCTGGGGAAGATTCTACTGGTCCTCCTCATGTCCGCGATGGGCTTTTAACGCATGGTTGGCTTGGAAACTCTTACTGAGGATGATTCGCATGGACAAGCAGACAATACTCTGGATCGTTACCGCCGCACTCCGCCTGCTGGCCGGGGCCGTGGCGGGTAAGCTCGGATGGGATGCGGCAACGCAGGAAGCCAACGTGCAGACCGCTGCCGGGGCCGTGGTGGCGCTCGTGCTGGTCGGCATCAGCGTTTACACCAGCGTCAAGGGCCGCAAGACGCTGCTGGCGACCGAACCGCCGAAGAAGTGAAGCATGGCCAACGAGCCGGACAACCAGGCCGAGATTGACACCGGGCCGCTGACGCTGCCGCAGCTTCAGGGTTTGGCACGTGACCAGATCGAGGCCCTGCGTCATACGGTGCAGGAGATACTGAACCAAGAGCCGCAGGTCGATGGCGAGAGCGCGCTGGACGTGCTGGACGTGCTGGCGGCGACGATAGGGAAGTAGACCAATGATTCAGCGCCCGAACAAACTCTGGCTGCCGCGAACCGGGCAGGTGACGAGCTACGCCGACGGCGATGATGGATACTTCCAGGCCGGCAACCCGCGCACCACGCGGTTCATCGACAACCTCAACGGCACTATCAGCGACCGGGCGACGGGCCTGATGTGGGTCAAGCAGCCGGAGCTTATCATCCCCGGCGCGACGGGCGTGCAGACGGCAAACCAGATACAGGCCGTTAAGGGCGCCTGGGCGGATTCCGTTGCTTACTTGGCGGCCGATCTGGTGGCCCATAACAGCAAGTGGTGGGTTTGTGTTCTGGCGCATACCGGTCCGGGCGACGCCTCGACTGACCCGGATACCGACTCGACGCACTGGAGGGAGACTGTTTGGGCGAACATCACCACCGATGCGGTGGAATCGTGGGCGAAGGGCGCAACCACCACGCTGACGATGACGGCCCATGCCTTCCGCGTCGGGCAACTGGTAACGATTTCGGGCGTGCTCTATAACACCAGCGTGGCCTCAGCGGTCAATGGCAACCGAGTCATTACCGCCATAGCAACCAACACGATCACCGTTGCCGTGAATACCGCGTCTGAAGGCACGCCCGTTGCATCTGCCGGAGCCGTCCTCGGTGCGAATCCGGTACAGTTGACGTGGGCGAATGCCGTCGCAAACTCACTGGCTATGACGTACGCGGGGTTCACCGACTGGCGGCTGCCAAACGCCTTCGAGTTGTTCTCGCTGTACGATTGCTCCAAGGCCGCCCGCCCACTGCTTAATTCCCTTTTCGTGGGCGTTGTCATAGGCGGTTATTATTGGTCATCGACAACTGATGGGATAACTACAGCAAATGCGCTTTATTGCCTACTAGGCGGCTGGGTGGCCCAGTGTGCCGGCAGGGCAAAGACGACCGCGACGGACTACGCCTACATTGTCCGGGGTGGGAGGTTGAACCTGAATGGCTAACATACAAGCGAAAATAACATTCCGCGCAATGCCTGATGGTGCTAGGGAGATTACTCATCCCAGTGGTGTGAAGGTCATTGAGACGCGAGCGCAACGTCAACTACAGCGGGCGGAGATGGTGCGGATGACGGATGACTTGATGAGGCAGATTGTGGACTTCGACATTCAGGAGGAAAAGATTATAGCTACTATCGTTATCGCTGACGAGGATAAATCTGAATGGCTAACGAAATCCAACTGATTCACGACGATGGGGCCGAGACGGTCTATGCCATCGTTCGCGACACGGCGGGCAACTGGTATCACGGCACGAACCCCGAGGCGTTCGACGATGCCAACTGGGGCGACTACGACATCGCCCTGGCCGAGGTCCACGCCGCCGCCAGCGGCAACGTCGCCGTGCAAGCCACCTTCCCGGCCGTCGCGGCGGGCTTTTACTGGCTCGATGTGTACGTCCAGGCCGGGGCGAATCCCGCGCAGACCGACTTCCGCGTAAGCTCATGCCTGATGTACTGGAACGCGACAACGCTCGTGCCGGCCGGCGGGGCGGCGGATGTGCGGCAGATATATGGCACGGACTTGGCGGCGGCGAAAGTGCCGGCGACCCTGGCGGCGGCGGATTGCACAGATGGGTATTTACCGGGCGAAGGCTATAGCGTCCTTGATTGGCATGTCGATCCGACGTTGGGCAGCGACATCAATGATGGTCATTCCTGGGCGAAAGCCAAACAGACTATCGCCGCAACAATTGCAGCGATGAGCAACTATGACTCTTTGCACATTCGCGGGCAGATCAATGAGGGGGTCGATTTGAACTTCGGGGGTCTTACCGGAATTCGCATCATCGGATACAGAGGGGACCTGTTTTGCGCTGGGGCGCAGACTATCACGCTGCCAAACGAATCCCACGTTTCAGGCCTGTACATTGGTGGGATTTCGGGCGCGATTATTGCGCTGGGAAACGGCAACACTTTTGTTCAGGATTGCGAAGTGTATGGGACATTTACGGGGAGTGCCTGGGTCTTGTTCACCAATTGTGTTTTAGCAGCCGTCACGAACAGCACACCGAATGTCGTGATAGGGCCAGGATGCCACGTGTCCGCCGTCGGTTCTGCAATTAGGTATTCCACAGACGTCGAAAGCCGCGCCAAGGAAGCCAGCGTTGGGGCAATCGCAACCATCCTGAGCGGCATAACCTCCCTGGCGCACTGGCTGCGTGGGCTGTACAACAAGCGGGCCATGAACTCTGAGGCACTGACGGAAATCCAAAACATCACAGGCACGTTCGACCCGACAACCGACAGCAACGAGGCCATCGCGGACAAGACATCGGGCCTGACCGCACAGCAGACCCGCGATGCCATGAAGCTCGCGCCGTCCAACGGCGCGCCGATAGCGGGTAGCATCGACGCGGAACTGGATATAATTTCTGGGGGTGGCGGAGCTATTACAGATACTATACTTGTAACAGATCCTTCTGATTTTCCCGTCGATAGTGCGGATGTTTGGATTACAAATGACGTTGATGGAACGGATGGTGGGGTAAAAATCGCTGGTAGTGCCTATACTGATGATAACGGGCGGGCAACTTTTTCCTTGGATAATGGGAATTACTGGGTGCACGTGCAAAAGTCCGGACTTGATTTTACCGCGACTTACCCTAAAAAGTTAACCGTAGCCGGAGGGATTTTCTCGTGGGCATAACTGTAAAAGCGGATGGATTAGTAACGCCAAGTGGTACGGAACTTATTACCTACGCTTTTGCGCTGGCTAGTGGTAAGTTTAATACATTAACCATGCCACAAGTTCTTGATTTAATTCATATGGCTAGTGCCCACGTAGAGAAGTATTGTCGACGACCTTTTGCGGCGGTGGAACGCACAGATATTTTGGATGGCGATGGTACAGTTAACCTATTTTTGCGCGCTTTTCCCATTTTACAGATTACCTCTGCGACTATTCGGGATGCGGCGGGTAATTCCGTGGTGTATGATCCAACAAAACTGATTTGTAATGATCGAACTGGCGAACTGCAACTAATACCTTATGCGTTAGGAGCGGGCGATTGGTCGGTATTCTTGAATGGTTTTCAGAATGTCACTGTAATCTATACGGCTGGTTTTGATCCAATTCCCGCTGAGGTGCAGGCAGGTGTATTACATCTGATGGTGTGGTTACGGGACAATTTGGATTTGAACCAAATGCTTCAAGCTAGGCGTTTGGGTGATTATGAGGAGCGCTATAAAACTGCAATGCAAATGGTTCAAGTGCCGTCCGTCGTGTGTCAATTATTAGAGCTGTATCGTTTGAGGGGGTTTTAATGAATATCGCGGGCACAATTGCGATCAGCGGGCATCAGATAACCTTAGAGGCACCTCAAAATCGGCCGGATGCCATTGGGGCTCGTGTAAATATGTGGTTGCCTATCGTAGAAAATCTTGCAGCCTGGGTTCAGGATGCTAGGGCTGAGGTGGTTGAGGCCTATGCGCGGCGCGAGATGAAGGTGACGCACTGTATCTATACACAATTAAATCCGGGTATTCAGGAGGGTTGGCGCCTGCGATTTGGCACTCGGGTATTCAGAATCCTAGGCGTTGTAAATATGGCCGGGTTAGGCGAATTGTATCGAATAGATGCTGTGGGTATTTAATATGGCTATGACACCATGGAAAGGACAGGAAGCATCCACCATCGTATTCGCCGATGTTGGAAACCGGGTCAATGCTGCTGGTCGGTGGTTTAGGGATCAATTGCGCGGAAGCGTGTCGATTCCAAATATATCGCTAAATGCGGCGGGTAAACCTATTAAGGGTACTCGTGGTAGTCAACCTAGCGCCCCGGGTGAGTATCCTCGAAAGGTTACAGGTTGGTTGCGCAAGAACATTCAGAGTGAGTATTCACGGGCAAACTTAACCTCGCGCGTAGGTACTAATGTTCCTTATGGTAAGTGGCTAGAAACAGGCACCTCGCGCATGGCTGCTAGGCCGTGGATGTCCTTAGGGCTACGAGATTTTACGGCAGGTATTCGTACCATCCTTCAAGGCAAGGGTGGGCCGAGTGCCGTGGAGGTAAGTCCGGATGATTCATTTGGAGGAACGCCCGCCGGACAGGTATTAAGTTTACAAGGCAAGGTTTTTAAGACGCGAGAGGCCCTTAAGGATATGGGAGTGCCTATTAAAGAATGAACGCTTTACTGAAGGCATTTAAGGATCGAATTACGCAGGATACTGTAACTGGTGCCCTAGCAGGCGGAGTCCATTGGGGAACAGCAACCGCCTTGAGGGAGATGCCTTTTATTATTTTAACGACATTGCCTTCTTTTGGTCAAGAAGAAAATACGGGCGATACCTTTACCGAGTATCAGCCCTTGCGCTGTGCTACGTATGCTTACAGTGCCGCCGAGGCTGCGAAAATTTGCGCAAGACTGGAAACCTTATTCCACGCTAGGACTTTACCTCTGGTAGTGGGTCGGATGTTACATTGTCATAAGGGCTCGGATAGTTTAATGCAGGATCCCGAACGTGATGACGCCGGCCAGGAAATCTGGCAAGCGATCATAGATTTTAACTTTCTAGTGCAGCATAACCCAGGAGATTGATCATGGCTACAGACCTCACGAATTTGGTGGTAGGCTTGGATGTGTCCTTGGCGGTGGTGTCGCAAAAAGCTCTTGACCTTTCTACGCCACAGGAGAGTTTGTCCTTTTCCAAGGCTTTCGCTCTTGTTTTTGGCACTGGTGCCCTCGCGGCGAATCAACAGTTCTCGGATCGGCGCACGCTAAATGCGAGTGCGAATGAGACATTGGACCTGGTGGGCGCTCTTACTAATGGTTTTGGCGGGACCATTTCTCTCGCGAAGGTTAAAGCCATCATCATTCGTAATACCTCCGATCTGCTGGCATCGCCAACTATCGCGACTATGAAGATCGAACCTGGGGCTACGCCTCCTGATAATTGCCCGACAATTCCACTACTTCCGGCGGGTGGCATCGCGGTGATTGCATGTGACTCTGCGGATGGCTTTTTGGGCACGCTTGCAGGCGGGAGCAAGGATGGTATCAAGATCACAAATCTGAGCGGTAGTTTGGGTTTGCAGTATGATGTGGTATTTATTGGCGAATCCGCCTGAACGTAGGATTGAAACTCTAACCCTTTTGAGAGGCTTAATTTATGGCACAACAATTTCTGAGTGGACAATTAGGCGTCGTTAAGGCAGGTTCCGCGACTCTTCATGTGAAGAGTTGGGAATTCACCGCGGACGCTAAGACCGAAGATACGACGAATACCGGCGATTATGTCGTGGTCCGAGGTCAGGTGTATGAATCCCATGTACTCACCACTATTGGTGGCAAGGGCAATTTTAAGGCGGACTTTGACGTCCTAAGTCCCTTTGCCCTAGTATCGCCTTCCATCAATATTGGTGCTTCGGTGGCCCTGAAACTGTATCTGGATGCTTCCAAATATGTGGATATTCCGAAGGCCAGCATCACGAGTGTCCCAATCGTTAGCGAGGTAAAGGGTAAGATTAGTTACCAGTGTGATTTCTTGGTCAATGGCATCTTTACGATGCCTGTTTAATTCAGCTTAAGGAGAACATCATGGATCCAATTCTAGAAAAGTTAACTGCTGCGCCCAAAATCCTAGTCTTTAAGGGCGTAACTTATGAACTAGCCCCGCTTGGTTTGCGCGAACTTGCTCAGGCCAGGGCTTTTGTTAAGCGTTACATCCTGGAGCAAGCCCAGAAGGATGCAGCGCTGATGCTTAAGGTTGATGCTCCGGCGGAACATATAAGGATTCTTTGGGATGAGGCAACCAAGGCCTGTAAACACCCGCTAGAAACGGATTTTATGCAGGATCCTGAACCCGCGGTGGAGTTAGCCCGGCTCTCCCTCTGCCGGAAACATCCCAATATCACGCAGGAGTTAATCACGGAAATGTTAGAGGATCCCACCGTGCAAGCCGTGATTTTTCAGGCTGCGAAGACCCTAAACGAGGTTGAAGGTGCCTTAAAAAACGGATGAACCACGCGGAATCCCCTGAGGAGGATGAGGATACTGCGTGGATAAAACTTTTTAGAGCCCTTTCAGAGAATTATGGCTGGACGCCGGCGCAAATCAGTGACCTGACCCTGCCACAATTATGGTATTACCTTAGGCCTGAGAGTGAGTTTTCGGGTGGTGTTCCTATGGGTTCTGAGGGCCAGGCTAATTTATTTCATAAGATTCGTCGAGAACATGGTTTGGAAACTTAAACATGGGTTTTAAGATAACTGAAGTCTATGCGGATATTACTGCACGCGATACGCAGTATAAATCCGCCATGGCCACGGCGCAATCTACCGCTCGAACCCTCTCCACGGTGTTTGACCAACTTCGTGGTACATTACTGCGCCTAGCTGGGGCCTTAAGTGCCGGCTATCTATTGCGCAGTTTAATGGAGGTGGAGAAAGGTATCCAGCAGGTTAGAATTGGTTTGCAGTTAACAGGGCAGGAGGTCACTAATAATACAGCTAAACTAACTAATATGGCGCGCCGCCTATCTGAACTCACAGGTATAGATATGGCTGAATATCTGCACGCCATGCGCCAGGCGCTTAGTTACGGGGCACCCATGGAATCCATGGAGGCTATGATGAAAACAGCGCGCGGTTTAGCTGTTGTTTTAGATACAAGCCTAAGACAAGGCGTAATTGCAGTTACACAGGCACAGGTCGGATATTTTCTTATGCTCCAGCGACGACTGCCGGATTTAAGGCGCACTACGGATGCCCATGAAAAGTTTAACCTTGCAATGAAAGCGGCCGCAGCGGGCTGGGCAATGGCACAGGCGGATACGTTAACCAGAAACCTAGGCATACTGCGACAGTCTTTTATGAACCTATTGCGGGATGGGTTAAGCCCGCTGTTACCCTATCTCTCGCGCTTCATTCAATTTATCACAACAGGTTTGGGTATTCTTGAAGCCTGGGCAAAGGAACATAAAACGCTGGCGGTAAAATTATTGGGTGTAACAACGGGCTTGCTATTATTACTGCCCGTACTACCCGGTATTGCCGTGGCGGTTAAGGCTGTAGCTGCGGCATTTATGTTTCTTAATAGTTCCACGGCGTTGACCTTAGCCGCCCTCGCGGCGATTGCCTATGGCTTGGCTGGTTTATTAGGCGCCTTTACGCCGGTTAAGACTATCATAGATAAAACCACGGAAGCCATTAAGTCCGTTACAGCGACTAGTCCGTGGGATAGTTTTGGTTCTGCGGTGGCGCGTGCCTGTGCCATAGTGAGCGTAGCTCTGGAGCACCTTAGTGATTTACAGGAGGCCCTTCACCATAAGATTACCTACCTAGTCACTGCTATTCCAGCGGCCTTTACAATACCAGGTTCGAAGATCTGGTATGAGTATATGGGTGAACTTAATGCCTTGCAACAAGCCATTGATAAACTTGAACGGCCCATGGAGGCTAAAATTGAGTCTCGTTATAAGAGTCTCATGGATACCTTCACAGCCTTAAAGAATTTGGCTTTAAGCCCATTTGAAGCGCCGCCTTATATCGGTAAGACTACTAAAGGTGTGGGAAAACACGCGGAGCAATTTAAGGTTTTTGAGGGAGGTCAGATAGATTTCAGTTGGCTCTCGCCCGATGATCCCGCGAAAAATCTCTTGGATGCTACACGGGAGAACGGAAAGAAATTAGATACGCTCTTCGAGATTAGGGATGGGATTAACCGTTTAGGTATGGATGAAGGGGCCCTAGAATGAGCACAGTAACTTGGAATTTATTTAATGGTGCCGAGGCGGTCCGGCACATCCAGAGTGGCTATGCTATTACGCGAGTAGCTCTAGTCACTGGGTTAACGTCTGCCCAGGGGCGGCCCGACGTGAATATACTTAATGATGCTGTTGCGGCTGTGTCGACGTTCATTGGCCAGCGCGGTTCGCCCTGCTCCTACGTAACGGTGCCCACCTATTTGGAGCAGTTTATCCCGGAATTGGTTAACCAAACTACGGTGCGGGTGCGCGTCGTATATAAGGGATTGCCCGCAATCTCCGTCGATGTAGATAGCGCCTTGAGTCAAGTGGACACCAATCTGGATTATACGGGGACATCCGTTTATACGGAATATGCCTATCCTGCGGGTTACCTTTTAGATCCGGCAAAGGCTGGCAAGACGCACCGCCAGGGCGGTTTAATGCATCGGCCTACCTGGGAACCCGCCTTTACGGTTAAGTTTCCTATTACAGCTACGTTACGGGTATTTGGACCTATTACAATACCTGTTGTATCTAACATTACCACCGGACCGGGCTTAAACTATACGAACGATATTCACCATTACGTGGCCTGTCTAGCGGCGCTGGTAGGGAAGGTAAATGATGCGACGTATGAGTTTATGCGCATCAATGGGGCGGCCCGAACCTGGATGGTAACAAAGTTTCTAGCCACCAGCAGTGACGGAGATTTAACATTTAATGCCGCATTGACCCTCCAATACCGTGAGGCTACTTGGGATCCTTATGCTGTATTTATTAACCCTGATACGGGCCAGCCGCCGTCGGATTTAGTAAAGGGCACGGGCATTGTTCAGGTTAAAATACCTCAGGCTGTGGCTTTTCCACAATTACGGGTTGTCGTAGGGGATACGCCCGCCGCACAAGGTATAAACTAATGGCTATTGAGCAATTTAAGGGCGGTTCACGACGGGCGCGCGCAAAACTTAATACATTAGTGCGCCATGACGGCGAACTTGCAACACTGCAAGGGGATGAGGCCGGCATTGGTCTTAACAAAGGTGCCGGCGGTACCAGTATTCAATTAAATGTGCCTGCGATACAGCGCCGCATTCCGCGTTCAATACATCTTGTATTCCCTGTCCTGCTTACACAGGTGGGCGGTTCTCAAGGAACCGATATTGCAGCAGCCTCTTGGACCTACGATGTTAAGCATGGCATGGCACCTGGTACGCAGGCTGCTCTACTTACGGCGGTCAATCCTACGGCTTCGCCACACATGTGGCGGCGGCCAACCGTCGGTGTAATGATTAAGGCTACATTCGGCTACGCGCACTATGATCGGGATGGTGCTTTAGTGCTGGGCTGGATAAACGAAGTTGTGGATCAAGTGGCCTGTTACGGAACTGAATGATATGAGTCATTGGCGCTTTGGCAAGGCGGTGGTTCAGGGGGACGGCAAGCGCGGGGTAGACGCTGAAGGTAAGGGTCGCGTTTTTGATACGGATGGAAATTGTGTTAATTGCTGTGATTGTTGGCTGTGCGATCCAGGTACCACCCCTGAGACAATGGAATTGGTATTGAGTGGGTTCGAGTTTTGCTGCCACTACATAGTTTATGGAACGGCGGGTTTACATTCAGACCCGGATGGATTTCTTAGTGCGCCCATTACACTAACCCGTATTACAAATGAAGGACCGGGCAAAACCTGTTGGTGGCGAGCTACCTTTAATTTAACCCATACCTTAACTATCGCGAGTTATGATCCACCGAACGAATGCGCGGGCTCTTACATATCCTCATCCGAAAGGGCCTGCGAGATCATCCTCAAAAGGGACACTTTTTGGGAGTTGGTGATACGCGAGTTAAGCGGCTCCCATTTCTTTTATGATCTTCTCACGGGCGAGCCCGAGAATGATTGCTCCAGTGTTTTAGTCTTTACAAATGACTATGGACCGTGCTATGAAGATAATGAGCACACATTCCCTATAGGCGCTAATGGAACAGCAACGGTAACTCCAGTGTGATAACATGCGCGAATGGGCCTTCTCGCCACATTGCCATAGCCGGGCACACTGCAACGCCTGCCGAAATAATGTGACATGGCGGGCGCATATGGCGAAGGCCTACATAATGCCAGATAAGTGCCCGCACGACGGACCTATAACGTGGATTATACCGCCTGAGGCGTTAGTATTATGCAATAGGTGCATGAAACGGGGCTGTCCGAATGTATCCTGTGCCCATTGCGGTGGAAAACTTATGTTAAATATCCAGTGGCCCTGTCCGGAGGGCCATTGGCGGATGAAATCCAGGGCCCTCAAGTTCTCCTCCCTGGATATTTCGAGCGGCGCCTGACCACCGCCGCTCATTCTATGTAATGAACCAAATCGAGTAGCCAGGAATACCCCGTGGTTATTAGCGATAGAATATTCGGATTGGCCACAAAAATTCGTAGGTCCATGAGCCAGCCTCCCGTGATATCCTGACCCAATACATAGACCGGTACCCCGCGTGTTGCCCAGCGCAAGCAGATTAAGCGTTGTCTGCCCTGTAGTAATTCAACCCGCCATTTCGGGGCCACCTTAAACTCTATCCAAATTTGCTTACCGTCGGGCCGCGTCCATACAGTATCGGGTAAGCCACTCTGATAGAGTCCGCCATGTAGTTTCTCACCATCCCAATGATAAGGCAGTGGTTCAACTATCTTTCGAAAGGCTAGAATTAGCTTGCTCTCGGGTTGCGGCATTTATTTTCTCCTGAAGTTTAAGTTCGAACCAGGCCACGGCTTTACGGATGCGCGGTTCCAGATCTGGCGCGACGCCCTGAACGGTACCCGCAAGGGTCAAGAATCCGCCGCCTGCGGGATGAAGGCTGCCACTCACGCGAAGTCTTACGATTGGTCGCATAGGTGATTATCCCAAATATATTCTACAAGGGCGCGCCAATTAGCCTGCTTATATTGGTGCCCGCCTCTGTGTAAGAATACTAATTCAAGGCTGTATATTGGTCCCTCCGACCCAGTCAATAGATAAATACTACCGCCTATTAGTAACCAAGGCCCGCAAGTAGTATTAAGTAACGGTAGGTAGAGGCCTAGATACCTACTTAGATGGGGCAGTATAAAGGTTAACTTTTTCATATTTGTTCGCATAATTCCTTGCACTCGTTCGCCTCCTTATCGGGACGCCAACGTACAAAGCGCGGAAATCGCAGTTTATTATCCACGGTGATCTTGTCGAAAGCCACCTCCACCACCTCGCCCACGTGTTGCGGAATTTCACAGCGCGCTACATCATTCATGTTACCGCAGCGCCCCGCAGGCGTACCTGCCCCCGTAGCTAGAACCATTGCATTGGGTCGACGATCCCACTTGCCTGCGGTGCCCACGGTGAAACCCATCACCACGAGGTCCACAGTTTGAACAGGCTTCCACTTCCACCAGTTGGCGTACCAATACTGTTTAAAGACGATGCCTTCAGCAGCAGGCCAATAACGGTGATGAATGGCGGCTAATTGTTCGAGCGAAGGTTTTGGCTGTGCAACATAACAGTCAGGTAGAGGAAAATTGCTACCTACTCGTGCGCGCCCTTGTAAATATAATTTTGCAGATAGGTCCTCGCCCGCCCACATAGGGCAGGTAAAGGGCATAAACCGCAATTTATGCGGAAATTGCTTGATCGCCGTAATAACCTCCGCAGCCTCATGTTCAGGCCAAACGAGTTCACCCTCCACGATGGTGCCCTTAGGTAAAAGCCCTAGGTCTCCATTCAAGCGTTGTGCCAGGGCCTCGGATAGATATGTATATTCTCCGGTAGTAGTAGAAACAGTATGACCGTGGGCGCACACATCTTGTGGGCTATTCACGATGAGCCTGAAAAATTGGCCATCGAGTTTAGGCTCAAGATATAAAACTTCCGCATCCACCCTGGATGGATTATATATGCCTTCAGGTCGATAGATTGCAGGCATCGAGAAGACTCCTTACACGGTTGAGCCAAGCGCTGCCGGGCACCTTAGCGAAAATATGCGTCGTAACCCCATGCCATGGTGGCATTTCCGAAGCAACTACCTCAGGCACCTTGTGTCCTGTTTTGAATACATTAGGGTGCATGTACCAGAGAGCCTCTAGTTTTAAGGCCCAGTCATCAATATAATGAATGATCTCGCGCTCTGCCTTATCCGGAGGCGCAAGATTTAGATGCGCATAAATTGCATTATCCACCCGCAATTTAGCGGCAACTACTACTTTTTCAATCCCTAAGGCCACCGTTGTAGGTCGGCGTATATCACCCACGTAGGCTTCGTGTGCATCATGGAGGATTACTAAGAGTCGTAGTCGGGGCGATAGGTGCGTTAGATTTAGCAAACTCACGCAGGCGTTTAGGGATTCTGCGCTGTTATCACAGAGGTCTCCGATGGGATCCGCCTTTCGTGGGAGTGTATCATTTAATACCTTAACAGCATGATCTAACAGGGCTTCACAAAACAAACAATGATCCTCATCGGTCTCCCACCGAGTAGTACAACCGCCCCAACGAATGATGCCTGCAAGACAGTGCGCAATATCCTCGAGACAAATATCGGTTGGTTTTATATTATTGAGGTCGATCCATCGGCCGCTAGGCATGTGCATTATTTAAACCTCCATGTGACCCGAACCAAACCGAGAACCCGAGGAATACCTAATTGGTCCCAGAGTGCATCCGATAGATCAATGGCTGCATGATTACAGTGAGGATTACGTTCAGCCCGAGGCCGCCTATCCAGGCGCCAATAGGGATCCCGCGTATAATGAGGGCCTACATCCAATACAGGAGCTTCTACACGCCGTCCTTGATACTCCACCACGACAATTCGGCGAAGGGCGCTGCGCGAAGGCAAGGCTACAAAAACAGAGTCGGGTTTAATTATTAGGCCCGAGGCGGTGCGATGACCGATTAAACCTTCTCGCGAGGCTACGACCGTGTAGGAGGGTGGCGCTAGGAGGGCCGCTAAAAGAATATAACTCATACACCATGTCCTTTCTTCGAAGTACCTTTCTGTTTACGGGATTCGCGATCACTCCACGTCATAACCGGATTGCTTAAACTTTTAACCAGAGCTGTCTCAACTTCAGCATCGGTGGCGCCACGATTCAAGGACTCCATCTGGCTCCAGGTGGCGGCAGAAACCTTACAGTCCGCACGCATAGGGATACGAAATGGCGAGGTTTCAAATATAACATGACTGCGCCGACAGAACTCGCCCACCTGCGGACGCGCCACCGACCAGATCGAGGCATCATGTACCTCATTGATCATGTGACAATCCAGGTCGGGACAGGACTCTCGGACCACGGTACTACGGTCCTTCATATAATCACCCACGGTGCCCTGTACCACGTAGTTTACCCCGACATAGGATCGGGCAGCGTCAATTCGATACACCCGCCCGTAATAATTTTTAAGCCAACCGCGGGCTCGGCATAGGTTACCCACGCGTCGTTGGAATTGCCGGATCTCAGGCACTGTGCGATGGTACATATTATAGATCAGTTCTGCCGCGGCTGCCATTTCGTTTGAGGCGAACATTGCGGCGCCTCGTTGCATCGCAATACCACCCTCAAGCATCGAGTGCAATTTAACCGCTAGTCGATCATCGCCCTGCCGAAGGGACATGGCTAGGAGGGCGGACAGCGCGGCAATCAATTTTTTCTTGCCCATGCCATAAATAAGAGCGAAGTTCATGGTCTTTGCGAATTGTCTCGACACACCTAACTTGTTTGCTAGCCACTGATGGAAATCGGTATCAATGTTCTTCTTATACGCCGCCATTATTACAGGCGCGCTCGTATAATGACCAAATACACGGTATTCGGCCTGCGATAAGTCGTAGTAAACCAAGCAACGACCATCGGCCTCCTCAATCCAGGCTTCGGCTAGGTCATCGAAGTTTTGTGCATTAGGCCCGCTTGAGGAGAGTCGGCCCGTGCCCGTTCCCCATTGCCTAAAATCAGGATGTAGTCTGCCATCAGTACCTAGGGCGTTGAGCCACCCTTGACAATATGTACTGGTGATATGCGAAATCCGAGAGGCCTCACTAAGCATGCGGCCTAAATTAGGCGGGAGGCCCGGCGGCACGATGAGGGATTCTAAACTCATCATAGCCCAAGAAGGTTTTCCATCGTCGGTCCATGCGGTAGGCGTAATACCTAGGGTACCCTGCAGGAAGGCATCCAATTCGTCGGAGGAGGCAACATTTACCTCATAACCCGCAATCGCTTTTATCTCATTTAGTAGATATATTAAACGTTCCAAAAGGATTACATAATCCTTTTTTAAGCGCGCAACATTAAGGGGAATTCCGAAAATCTCACTGTCTAATAATAATTTGGAGACTCGTTGCTCGATGGCCCAGATTGTTATACTAGGCGCCGGTAGGTGTTTAAGTAGATGCAGACGCAATCGAGCCGTTAATCGCGCATCCTGTTCCGCATAATCACCCATGAGGCGAATTGGTACGCGGCCCCAATCCTTAGTATTCAAGGCTTTAATGTAGGTTTTTACACGAGCATCCTTATGCACATTTAAATAATCGGCGGCTAGGGCCTCCAAACTATACCCAGTACCTCCAAAACGACGATCCCGACTCCCATAAACAAGGCGCGCCAACACAATTACATCTTGAAAACCACCTAGGAATTTAATCCCGTCGAAATGCATGAAGCGCGCATCAAACTTGGCATTATGATTCGCGTAAGTTCGTGTAGGACAAGCAAATACGTCCCGAAGGTAGTGTTGAACAGCCTGTAAGGGCAAGTTTTGATCCGCAAATAACGGATTTTCCTCGCCGTGATGTCGTACAGGTAAATACCAAGTCCTGGAACCATCCTCGGTACTTAATCCGAAACCTGCAATTCGGTGCCCTTGAAACGGATTCAATGCAGGTACAGCATCATCCCAGGATGTAGTTTCAACATCACAAATGACCACAGCGTGGTCGTCGAAGCGAGGCAGATCATTGAGGTCCTGAACAATCATAGGGTATATTTACCGAACCTACCGCGGCAGGGGTAATCAAATGCGGGAAAGCGTGCCTTACAAATGAAGCCCACCCCACCACGCTGTTTCACAGGACACTTAGCACAAGGGCCCTTTTCGCCCTTAACCAAAATTATGCGACCACCAAGTCTGTCTTGTAATTCACCTAATTCAGTTTTCATGCAATTAACTCCTTCACTATAGTTATCCAACGATCCAGATTCCCTATATCAAAACGTGTAATCCACGCGGGATGCGGAATATGTCCTTGATATGGCACATCCAATACCCGTAGATGCGCCTCTGCCGCATTGCCCATGGCGATAATTCGGCGCGGTTTAAGATGGGCCACCATCGCCGCGGTCAATAAAGGTCCGCCCCGTTGGGTGTAAGCATTATGTAAATGCACCTGGGACGGTCGTAGTCCAGCGCCGTGCAAGATAGCGTATAAACTCTTACAGGCACCTTTATTCTGGGTAGAAAAGAAGGGCAAGGCATCCGATAAGCGCGCCCAGGGGTTAAGTTGTTCTCCTACAAATAGGACATCCGGGGTTAGACTACCGATACCAAAACCCGGATAGGCCTGCGCCCGTGCGAGGCGCGCCTCATAGGTTTGAATAATGGTTGGAATTTTTGGATTCACCAGGCGCGTGGCCGGTAAATAATCCCACCAGGAGGGATTTTGTAATTGATAATGACCATGAATAACCAATATCTCGGCCAGCGGAAGATCCTCAGGCCGCTCGGCATATCGCAACATGATTTTTGCTTCATCCGGTTCTAGTTGAACATAGACCGCCCCTGTTCGTTCAGCTAGAAGATTCATGGACCATAATTCTGGAAGATTGAGATTAGGAACTTGTCCCTCGGCTGTCCGATAAACCCATTCACTGGGCCACCAACGATCCACGACCGCACATCGATGTCGTGCAAGGGCTAATAATAGCCTCGACATATTAGGTCCACGATTCCGCGGGCGCAAAAAGGGTATGCCCAATCGTTTGGCTAATTTCTTGCCCAGAGTCGTCTTACCCGCTAAATCGCCGCCCTCAATATAAATAGCCATTAAAAAATCCTCAGGATTGCATGATTGGTAGGCTCATAGTACTCAATGTTTATTTGTTCCGCTTGGCAAAACTCTCGACAAGCCTCCGCCGCGCCACCTTCTCGGTTCGGGATATAATCATGGACCATAATTATACCGCCAGAGGATATGCGCGGTAGAAGGAAAAATAAAGTATCCAAGGTTGGTTGGTAATGATCCAAATCGACGTGTGCAAAACAGAATTGATACCCGGTTAATTCATGGAGAATAGCGGGTACAAAACCCACGTGTAGGTAGGTATTATTTAGACCTAGAGCTTCGATCATAGTCCGCAAGATATCCGGACCACCCACATCGTAATGGCCCTTATCCAGGCCAGGCCAATCCTGGGGTCCCGGCTCTGCCAAGCCCTGGAAAGAATCCACCCCGTGGCAACAGGTATTCCATATTAGGCACGCCTTAGCCATTGATAAAAGGGTCTCGCCTTGATAAACTCCGAATTCAATTACATCTCCGTGGATGCCTGCCTGAAACACCGAGTTTAAGAAAGGACTTAGATGAGTTAAGTACATGCCAAATAATTTCTTGTTCATAGTTGCACATCCTGCGCCTGTAACTGGCGGCCCTCATAGGTACGAGGTAATCGGATTGCTGTTGGGCGGGGCGATGAGATTTCCTCATTGGTGCCTGAATAAATAAGGTCAGTTGTAACCCAAGGGTACGTATCATGGAGCGCATCCGGCTGCCAGAGTGGTGTCCAGATGCCCTCATTCTTGGCACCATGAAACCAGCACTTGCCGGTGGCGCAGGGCTCCTCAAACATCTGTGCCATGGTTGGGTGGAAGGTTAGTATTTCCGCTTTCAGGCGCCTTGCAAAAAGTACCATTTCCCAGGTTTGACTCATCATACAACAGCGCTTTCGATAAAGCGCCAGGACGGCAGCCAGGGAAGCCTGCATGTAAATGTAAGTACTGATGCCCATGGGCAGCAGATAACGTGCGGATTGTACAGGAATACCGGTATCGAGTAACAATACATAAGCCATCTTAGCTTCCAGGCAACAAGTCTCAAAGGCTTCATACTGATCCAGATCATTGGCAATACATCCGGGCACAATGATGTCTGCATGTCGAAAGTCCGTATCACCTGTACACTGCTGCATGAAGGTAACCCCAATGCGTTGGCGCACCAATTGATGCGTGAAGATGCGAGATACACCTGTAATCTTAAATACATATTGTGGAATCTCCTGAAGCATCCACATGCCCCGACCCTCGATAGTGGCGCGCGTGCGGGGATCGAGCGATCCGGGCTTCGGTACAAAAGCCGCGTGCGTAGCCTGTACCATCTCGTTCATGGCTTGACTTGGGTAGAAAGAACTCATCAGTTTTACCTGAATCGAATCTTCCATATTCCTAAAAGTGGTGCGAGGCAACTCGCCCGGAAAAGACTGCATAGGATTGGTAAACACTTGATGTAGCTGATTGGATTCAACGCGAGGCATTGGTAATCTCCTTATTAGCACGATTTTCAACAATGTCGGATTTATGATGAAACATGCCAATGACTTCACATCTAGCGAATCCGTGGTGGACCACGAGACAAAGCCAGTACTTATAAACATCAATCAATTCTTCCAGCAGCGCCTCGCGCGATTTTTCTAATTTATTACGATGCAATTTCCAACTCTTGCAATCCAGTACCTCAGTTACCTCTCGGATGATGGCGAGGCACAGAGTGTTATGTACCTGGATAGGATCCTGCACCGCATAACGTGGACTATCAGCGCGCCAAAAAGCTTCCTGCCGCGCGAACATATCCTCAAATTGATCCTTCATATCAGCGCTCCTCGCCAAGCTTGTGCTATTCCTAGATTACCCCTGAAGTATTGCTCTATTTGGCCGTAGCCACTCAAAAATCCATCGCAGGATTCCGCCAGCATGAGATTGAGCCCGTGATGTTGGGTGGTAAAGGCGATGATCCGATAGGCTGCGGATAACCCTCGCGCATAGCCCATTTCCCAAATGGTACCCGGATCGAAATCGTCGATGCAGGCCAACATGAGAGCGCCATTTCGGATCGCTTGGAGATTACCCGCATAAATCTCGCGCGATAGTCGGCATTTTTCTTCAGGCGCGGCGTCGTGCCTAAATTGCGGCTGATCGCGGCTAGGCGAGAAACATTCGATCTTAAGATCCGCAAGAATCGCCTCGAGCCTTCGGATAACGAGACCCTGTCCTTGCGTAAAGAATGGGCCAGCAAGATAGACTTTCACTTTACGATCTCCTAAGATGCCGCTCGAACAGCGGCCGCTATTTCGCGCAGAGTATCCATCGCATTATTTAAGGTAATTTCACCGGGCTTACGCGACCAAGCCTCGAGGGCTTGTCTTATATCCTGTAGAGTCTTAACCGCAACGGACTCCTCTATCCCTATAAACACCGCGCCGCACTTAGAACATGTTGGATGGATCATAGTTCAACTCCACTCTGTGCTTTTTCTAGATTTTCCAGGGACTCGTTCGACAATTCTTTGTTAATATCCAGGCGCCGCAACAGCGCGATAAATGCGGGCGTTTTTATGTAATAGCCTTGTCCACGTTTGATGGCATTTTTGCGCGCCAATACTGAAATCACAGTCTGTGATTGATCCCGGTCCAGCTCGGTCCACGCCATGATGTCAAAGATCGTAAAACCCTGCACCTCTAAGAGTTGCCGCGCCACATCTGCTGCATAAGGCATGGCGCGCAGCGCCTCAATTACCACCTCTTCATCCTGGAGTACCTGATCGCCCTTAAGTAGCTTCGAGTATTCCAAATAGCCAAAAGACTTTTTAGAATACTGGGACTCCAGGAATGCTACGACCGCCGCGACATGGCAGGGCAATATGAGCACCTGATCGTAGTCTTCGGTTGAGAAGGTGCGCGCCGCTAAGGCGGCAGCTAGCCGTGCCAGCTTTAACCGCTGATCCGCAGGCTCTACTAATGGAATACTAGAAACAAACTTCTCGGACAGCGTCCCCGCTCCGACCAGAATAGCATCGACCGTGGCTTGCGAGAACTTAATTTGTTCAGCAGTCCTCGACCACGCCCACAGAATTAGGTCTCGGCATTCATCCGACTTGTAGATATGATTATGTTGCGGACGATCACGCTGCGCCATATTGAGGACACTCTTCGGTACCTCACCGCTGGCTACGGTAATCGCCAGATCAAAGCGCCGGATGTCCTCTAAGGATCCAATCAGTTCACGGATGGCCTCAATCCCGAAGTTGTACGCCATGATCTGACGATCACTTCGCGCGTTACTAATCCAGATAAGTCGCGTTCGTGCATTGGTCCGCGTCTTTTCGATCTTGCTAATCTCTGCGATACCGGAGGATCGCATATCGGTAAGTTTGGCGATGATCGAGGGATCCATCCCCTTAACTTCTTCTAGGACCACCAACCGCCGATCATTCAACGGAATAATGCCCCAGGTCACAAACCAGCGCTTATTCGTTTCCTGTAGGCCACCCAATAGGCCCGCCACGCTGGAACCCTTGGTATCAATCTTTTCGCCTACCTGATAATGATCCTGCAAGCGTTTGATGGCCTCGCTCTTGCCCTGCCCACTATCCCCAAGGACCAGGCCCTCAACCCAACCCTTTTCAATACGGCCTTGAAAGGGCATGTATAGGGGCGAGTGATACACCAAATCATAAAACAGGTGCATATCACGGCGCTGATAAATCTGTGTGACATTACTCTCCAGATCCGCATAAATGTCATCAAGTTTAACGGTTAAGCCTTCCGTGGTCCAGGTTTCGGGCTGAAATATCTTTAGCCGTTCCGGATCCTTTAACACGAAGGTACTGAGAGAATCCACGGCCGGCTTGGCATCTATGATAAGGAGTGTAGCATACTGGGATTTTGGTTCACTAACCACCCGCCCCGTCATGGTATATGCCGTGTTAGGTTCAATACCGTAGCCTACGAAGAAGGCGCGCCGCACCACGTGATCCGCAGCCTTCATGGTCATTTTTAATTGAGGGATGAGCCGCAATTCTTCAACATTTTGGGACTCTATCGCTGCTAATTTACAACTAAAACACTTGGCTGGAATATGGCCAATTTGTTTTAGCGCCATATTTACCTGCGTGCTAGGCACAGCAACCAATTCCAATAATCGTGGATCAGTTTCACGAATTGTAAATTGAGAATCTTTTTCGCCAGCCCGAGGGCAAAAGAGACACATATCCTTGTCCCGCGGACAGACGACCTCAATCACACGAGGCACGATGTATGGCGCGGTGTCCTTGGCTGAGACTACGACATTACATTCAATCAGCCTACCATTATGTTCTGCGCGAGAAGCCTCCCCTAGATGTAGTTTTAGGGGATCCTGAAAAGTTTCAGGCGTATCTTCGGCACCTGCCTGTTGAAAGGGTACGCTATTTTGTAAAAGTACGCTGAGGTCGGCGGGTGTCTTGCCGACTTTTAAGATATATTCATCAATTCCACCCGTAGGATATTCGTTAATATCCAGGGGCAAGGCGATGATATGCGCCGTGGCGCCCGCTCGAATTAAACCTTGTGCCGCTAAATGCGCCCCGGTAACGCCAGGCTTATCAATGTCATAGATAATATAAACTATCTTACCCGCGAATAGCGGGCCTAATTCGGGATCCCAGGTCTTGGACCCTCCCGTTAAACTTAAGGCCTCGTGTACACCCAATTGATGTAGAAGTAAGGCCTTGAACTCACCCTCCACCAAGAGTAATTTTTCGGATTCAAGGGCAGAGCATGGATAAATCCGACAACGACCGTGTCCACTAACATTGGTCATCTTTTGTTTGGAATTGGTTGGGGACCAACAACGAACATTTACAATTTCACCCGCACCATCATAAATTGGAATAGTAACCCGATTCTGTCGTAGGCCTAATCCATAAGCCTTGCAAGTAGCTTTAGTGATACCCTTACGCTGTAACAGAACATCCAACATGGATTTATTGCCAAGAAGAGCCTGATGCCATTGCTCAACTTGCGTGGGGTCCATCACCTCCTCGGTTTCATCCGATCGCAGACCCACCAATCGCAGGATTGCATTACGAGAAATATGCAAATGGCCTGCGAGTAGTTGAACCAAATCGCCGTGTGCGCCGCAGGATAAACAGTTAAATACCTGTTTATCAATGTTAATGCCACAGGATGGGTTAGTGTCCGTATGAAAGGGACAGAGCGCAAGAACCTCGCCATCCTTAGCGGTAGCTGTTAATTTTACGCCGTAACGCTCCAATAGTTCAGCGGCGTTAGAAAACTCAGCCATATTAAATCCTATCGCTTCTTAGGTTGAGCCTAGAGGAACTAAAAATAGAACGCATGAGCAGAGCCACGCAAAAAGAGCTTGCTTTCACCTGGGCGCAACCGGGCAAGCCTGGGAGGGTTTCTCGCAAAACAGCGATTTTAGCAAGCCCTGGGCTGCACCCGAATCTGTTAAACAATTGCACCTTCCTGCACCACTTGATCCGAATTAAAATATGCAAGGTGCAATTGTTTAACAAAGCCCTGCCGCGCGCCGCAACATCCGCATGTATCCGCGCATATATTCTCGTGCGTATTCCTTACGGTTTTTAACTGGTGGCATCTCAACACCTATAACCGCAGGCCTGCCGCGTTTTCGCTTAGGAATTCGGTATTCACATTTGGCGCAGGCACTTAACGGTTCCTGGCAAGTTATTCGATTTGCCAAAAAGCGGACACACTTATAGTAACGTGACTTAGTGGATGGAATCCATGCGCTACACTGGGCACAAGCCTTCCGACCTTTCAGAGAACATCCATTCTGTTGGCAAGGCATACTGTAATCCTTTCAAGTGGCCGGACGGGACTCGAACCCGCACATATTGGTTAGCGATACTCTCGCGCCCCAACCGCTCTTGGCCTATTGCGCTACCGGCCTAATAAAGCCTGATTCCACCGATTAAGCAGAACCAGGCTGTTCAACAGCCGCCACGGCTATATTTCGGTTTCACTTTCTACAGTGGACCCTTCTTCTTCATGGACCGGTGCCGCGGCGCTTACCACCGTGTCCTTTAACCGAGCATGTTCGAGTTTCAAGTTCTCAAACACCGCTTCGGGCGCCCAGCCGGCATTCGTGAAGTTAAACACGTAATACCGCTGCCCTACCTTGTTGCGCTCTTCGACTGCGTAGAAGTTGTAGACGCCCGCGAATAAGGGCTTGTTGCCGCGCATTCGTGCCAGCGTCAAGAGTTTACGTCCATGCTTGTAATTGGTCCGAGCACAACAGATACAAAACATCTGGGAGGCATCAAGCGGATTTTCCACATCCACGGGTTGAACAAGAAATACCATGTACTCGGTAATCGAAGGCACCTCACGGCCTTGCTCATTGATGCTGGTCTCGCCACCCTTGCAACGCTTCGCCAGGGCGCCCTCGGGGTCCTGGGAACGAGCAACCATTCCACCACCCTCGATGCGGGCACTCCATTCGATCCACTCGTGCCAAAACATCACGGGCACGATAGCGCGCTTCTGACTGATAGCGGCGATTAATTCCTCGGTTACCGAGTTATAAATCTCACCCGCTTCGGCGGCCTTATCCGCCACCCTAGGCGATAAGCCCTGCATTAGGATAGCCCGAGGAAACACCAGGTCGCCAGCCTGTTGGTGTTCGAAGCCCTGCGCACCTTCGGTGATGTAACTTGGTACCGCGAGCGGCGCATCCTGTGCCTTTGCCAACTCTGTCTGTTTCTTCTTTCCGTTTGCCATATCAATTCTCCTTACGAGTTAAGCCAGCTACGCGCTGGCAGTGAATATTGGACCTGCAGGGAATCGAACCCTGGTCCTGTGATACTTTGTATATACCCTAACGAGCATCCCAAGTTTGCGTCCTGGGTGACGTACTTCGGGGGCGAATCCACCATCCGGTTTCTTAAAGCCGGCAAAGCATCCGATCCGAGAACCTGCCACCCTTATCGGAGTCCAAGCAGCAGGTTAGCGGCTAGGCCGCCATACGAACAGGGTTCGCATTTAAGCGTTTAATGGATAGATTAACGAGGCCAACCATCATCCTCGGCTCGTGGAAAATATACGCCCTATCCAGTCGAAACCATTTCAGGCCCAAATACCGCGGCGGGCACTCGAAGCCCAGGCGTCCCGCACATTCCTACGCCCGCGGTACCACTCGTTGATTTGGTGAGCATAACCCCAGAATCCCGTTATCGCATCACCCTCGAGGTTGTGAACACGGAACTCTTATACAACCGGTTACCGCTGACGGCTCATGGCGGCCAGCGGGGTGTCCGGGATCGAGGCCTATATCCTCATTTCTCGTGCAATAGCGCCTGTACGATCACCTTAAGTGCCTGCAAAATCTCGAGGCGCATTCGACTATCCACGGCCCGCCGTTGCGCCAGAATCCTACTAGTCACCTCGCAAGCCGGAGGATTCAGCGGAAGTTTCTTCTCCCGCACTGCTTCCAACTTGGTAAACTCTTTACACCCACAATGGAAGCAGCGTACATATTCAAGTTCAAGTCCACTCCATATCGGGCCCGTTAATGGGCATGTTTCGCCTGGCGGGAAGCATACCGTGGTGTGCATTCCACAATTTTTACACGCGTACTTCATCAGATAACCAACCATCTTACTATCTCCTATCTAGGACGTCGTCGAATTCCAATACTTGCCTTAATAAATACCGTGCAACCCGGGGGTAAATCCTCGCCAGATTCCAAGCGTTCCCGACAAAGGCGTTCAATAGCTTTTAAAGGCACCTGCGTAATTTCCAGGGCCTTTACCTCAGGGTCGTTAATAAAATCCTCGTAATTTTCATCACCGGCCTGAGGTATGTGGGAGATGAAAGCATCCGCCTTAGCGGTTAATGTATGCGTTTCTGTTTGAAAAGTATTCAAGCCCTGCTCACTAATTGCCAGGCACATATCTTGTTCAAGATGTGGCTCCAATTTATTAATAAGTTTTTGGAGTTCACCTGCGCCCACCTTAATGTTGCGCAGCATAATAAGCAGGGCTGCCTTATCCCCGAGGTTGCACAGCCGGAATTTGGATTCAATTTCTGTGGTAGCTTCGACCACGGCTACCGCCGTATCCTTCAGGCTGTTCGCTGTACGGGTAAACTCCTTCATGTGCCAACCATCCTTTGGAAAGGATACGGGCACGCCGCGCATCAGGTCCTGTAAGGCTTCAACAATTTCATCCTCGGTAGCCATACTATCTCCCTATCAATCGGGATTGATATCCATTATCTCGGGCATGAAACATGAGTAACTTAACCTGACCATGTTTTTCCAGCAGGGCCTGGTAAACCACAATGTTCATAATTTGAGGACCGGCTAATAAAAGGAAATCCTCCGGAGCAGAATCTACGAGAATCTGCCGAGCGCGCTCCTGGAGGCGATTCGGATTAAACATATCCTGGGTACCCTCAAAAACAAATTGGAGCGTGCCGTATACCGCCGCCTCGGTATAGTCGTGGGATGCATCCTTTGGAATCCAAACAATACTCATTCTACACTCCTGTTAGTCGTTCGTTTGCTCGTGCCACATATTCCGCCGAAATATCAAAGCCCAGGATGCGCCGGCCCAATTTCTTAGCCGCCATCAACGTACTACCGCTGCCTGCGAAGGGATCCAACACCAAATCCCCTGGATCACTGCATACGCGGATAATCCGTTCCAGTAATGCCTCAGGCATCTGGCAGCCATGAAAACCAGCGCGCTCCTTGAATGTTCCACATACACGAGAAAAGGACCAGACATCATCGCAAGGTGCAAAGGCCAATTCCGCATCATTCGGCCGTAGGACCCAGGTATTATCGGGCAAGCGCCCCCGCGGATCAGCGCGTGAATCGCCCATTATTTGTCGAGCACTAGGCACGCGGATGTCCTCAGAATTAAAGGTAAACTCTGTACTATCCTTGGTCAAGTAGAACAGATGCGTGTGACTGCGCGAGAAATTCCGCGCACAATTCACACCAAAGGTATAATACCAGATAACCCAGGAACGGTGCCAAAAACTCCGAGAGGCAATAACCTTTAATTCCGCGGCATATTCATCTCCGCTAGCCACCCAGAGTGTGCCCGTTGGTTTAAGTACCTGGTGACAAGCCAAGAGCCATTCTTCGGACCAACCTAAATACTCTTCAGGAGTCATTCGGTCATCCATACTATCGTATTCATAACCGATATTAAAAGGCGGGTCTGCGAAAATCAAGTCCGCGCAAGAAGGTCCAAGGGCGTACATTCCGTCAATACAATCCTGATGGTGAATCATGCGTTATCTCCCTCAACTAGCGGCCCGCTCTGCGATCATGGCGTCGGCCCAGGCGTAAGCCTCTTGGACGGCAAGCCGTTTATAAGCACCAGGGACGGCCCGGCTCTCTAATGTTGAGTCGTCGGGCCATGCAGGCAGGGAACACCCGTTCTCACTAGCGAGCATTCCCGCCAGCACCCGCCCCGCAAAATCGTCGCGAAGTGTCTTGTTCCGCGCCAGCCCGCCCGTGACGCACTTGGGGTCAGCCAGTACTTGGCTCGGCTTCCACCCGAGGGCCGACAGTAGCCGATAAAGTTCCCTAATCGTAGTTTGCCCCATATTCCTTACCATCCGGAACTCATCTAACGGAGTCCCAACAACGTCACGCAGGACCTTCTTGCCCATACGCTGAAAGACGCCTCGAAGTCGGACCGAACACTCAGGGAAAGCCTTTTCAAGGGGCGTGTCCAAATCTATGTCAGCCATTTTCCACCGCCTTCCCGTCCACCATCAAAATACCTACTCGCATACCTCCGCCAACAGCCCGTTTGCCGTGCGGAGCACGGTCGAGTTCGTCCTTTGCCTTGGTCAACTGGTGGAGTTTACACGCCAGCCCGTCGACCTCGTGCGCCGTTGCCGTGAAACACCCGCCCGGGCAGGCCAGGCTCAGCATCTGCTCTCCGCACAACGGGCATTTGTCATCTGGATTAGTCATCGTCTTGCTCCTTCTCCACTTATTACCGCCCTGCTGGCTTTTACAATTTCAGAGAAAACCCCCTGAAAATCTGGATGGATGCATACCGTGAACGGAGCTATATTGCCTGGCAATGGTGCGGCAAGTCGCGCCAACTCTATTACCATCTTCACCACTGTCTTCGCTGCGACGAGTTGCCGCCGGTAAC
>Ga0315290_10000102_pt1 | contig 47835 bp, 40 predicted proteins | sample YL17G12_0_MG_FD_203627 | JGI IMG/M metagenome (GOLD analysis project Ga0315290, IMG submission 203627) | Sediment microbial communities from Yellowstone Lake, YNP, Wyoming, USA - YL17G12_0 | ecosystem: Environmental > Aquatic > Freshwater > Lake > Sediment | place: USA: Wyoming | collected... | reverse complement strand
TGGACCCGGGTCACCGAGCCCCAGTTCAATCCGTTCCTGGTAGCCCCGCTGGCCAAGTCGGCGGGCGGCAGCGAGAAGTGCGGCAAGGCGGTGTTCCCATCGAAGCAGGACCCGGACTTTCAGGCGATCCTCGCCACGTTCAAGCCGATCGAGGAGATGCTCGCGCGGCGTCCGCGCATGGACATGCCCGGCGCCAAGCCGGCCCCGGACGTGTGCCGGACGTGCCAATAAGGGCGCGTTCGTGCCCCGCACGACTTCCTGCGGGTGCAGCCGTAGGGCGAGGATCCGGCGATCCCCCGCCAAACAGGGGCCCTGATGACGCACCCATTGAGGTTTGGAGGGCGGAATTGACACCCTCCCACTGGGGTGGTATACTTCGCCGGGTGGCATTCAAGAGGAGAATCGCCTCCCTGTGGAACCGCGGGGTCTCCTCCGACCCTTTGCGCAGAGGATTACTTCTCTTGGGGGGGCGATTCTGCCGCGGGACGAGAGGTGGCCCCATTTGGCTGGACCACGAAACGTGATTTCTTAGATAGAGGGGGCCCGCGGCCCGCGAGACCCTTCCCAGGTCTCGCGCGGCCGCTGAAGCACCACCCACTTTGACTACCAAGAAACCCTCCCGCTTGTGGCGCGTTCTTGAAGCGGTCAGGCCACCGAATAGCGGGCTCTTGAAGTGATGCGGATGGCAGAGAAAAGGTGTCGGGAACCTCTTTCGCGCGATCATGGCGGGGTAGGCGGCGGGAATCCCCCGACCCCTTCTGCTTGTCGGACGTCAACGCGGGGACGGTCGGCGGGGAAGAGCCGATCGAGGTGCCAGAAGAGGTCTTCGACCAACAGCGGCTTGGAGAGGACCGCGCGGGCACCGGCGGCCAACACCCGATCGCGGTCTTCCGCCCGGGGGAAATCCATGAGCACGAGGATCGGGGCTGGCGGGCCGGAGCCGGCCAGGGATTGAAGCTGTCGGAGCTCTTCGCCCTGGGCGTCGGTGGCGTCGAAGAGGATGGCTGCGACGTGGCCAGGGACATTGAGCGAGGGGGGGTGCAGCCAAAGGGTCTGGCAGCCGATCCGGCGGCAGGCAGCGGCCAGCCACTCCTGGCTCTCGAAGCCCCGGGAGACGATGCCGATGAGCCCCTCGCGCTTCGGCCAGGGCTCGTCGGAGAAAGCCAGCAGCCGCTCTTCTTCGCTGGCGGTGGAGGGCAGGGCCCAGCTCGAGCGGACTCCGGCCCGCAGCCGGTCCAGCTCCTGCCCGGCACGCGCCGGCCACTGGTGCCAGTAGACGCGGATGACGCCGGGCCAGGGCCGGCCGGTTCGGGTTTCTCCCTCGCACCAGCTTCCGAGCAGGGCGACGATGCGGGCCAGAGGGGCCAGCCCGCGCAGCCGGTCGACCGCCTCGACCGAGAACTCGCCGGGGTGCGATTGGGCGATCACGATCAGGTCGACGGCCGGCTCGCCTTCGGCCAGCAGGGCAGCCGCCGCCGCCGGATCGGGCACGGCCGCCACCGAGCCCCGGCCCGCCAGCGCGGAGAGCGCGTCGCAAAACTCGCTCCGCTCGGTGCGTCCGACCACGAGAATCGACAGCTCAGACACGGCGATGCCTTCTCCCAATCAACTCCGCCGCGGCTATTCATTCTCGGCGAAGTAATGCAGCATTCTCTCTCCGAGCCGGGGCGTGCCGCCCCGGCTTCTCCGGGCCGACACGGCCCGGCTCGTATAAGGACGGGTTACCAACCCGTCCTGCGACGGTGAGGAACGCGGGCTAACCGCAGAGCTTGGCCTCCGTCCGGGTGACTAGGTCGTGGGCCGACGCCGGATCGGGCACGTGGCGCAGCTCGTCGAGGAAGCCGGCCGAGGCCATCACGCGGCTGAGCCGCGCCAGGGTGCGAAGGTGCCCGCGATCCTCCACGGAACAGATCAGGAAGAACACGTCGGTCAGGCCTCCGCCCTCCCCGCCGAACGGGATCCCCCCGGCCACGATCCCCAACGCCAAGAGCGGCTGGCCCAGGATGGCGGGCATCGGCCGCCGGGGATGGAGCAGGGCCACGCCGTTGTCCAGCGTCGTCGGGTACAGCTCCTCGCGCGATCGGATCGCCTCGGCCATCTTTTCCGGGTCCCAGAGGCCGCCGGTCCGGCCGGCCAGCTCGACCATGGCCGAGAACACGGCGCTGCGGGTTCGGGCCAGAAGCGGGACCGCGATCGCCTCGACCGGGAGCATCGATGCGATGGAGACCTGGCTTGCGTCCTCCGCGCCGGGCAGCCCTCGCAGAACGCCCTCGACGTGGACCAGCTCCTCTTCGTCCGACAGCCCGATCCGCTCTTCCAGCCAGTGATGGACGTCGGCTCGGGAGAATCGCCACTGCCCCCCGACTTTCCGTCCGGGGAGCTTCCCCCGATCCGCCAGCCGGATCACCTGCTGGGGAGTGAGGTGGAGGTAGCGAGCCAGGCTCTCAATTCCGAAGTCTTGCGTGGGCATGGATGGTCCGGCCTTCCGGCGGGGCGGCTTGGCCCCCGTATATTGCCCAATTAGGGCTGTCTTGTCCAGACCGCCAGTGGAGGTTTTCCGTCTCACAAGGGCCGGCATCGGCGGTCCGAATTCCGCCTTGACAGCCGGCAAAGAATGGCGACAATCCCGCGACCTTGTTTCGGCAACGTGAGGCATGGAGGCATTGCGGAATGTGTGCGCGTACCCATTCAGGGGATGATCTCGGGCTGCGCAGGTGGCCCGCCGAAGCCATTTCGGCGGACACCGAGGGTCTCGGCCGGGCGCTGAAGGTCATCGGGGTTGCCGGCGCACACGGCACGACCACCACGAGCTGCCTGATCGCCAGCATTCTGACCACGGCCGGGCATCGAATAGGCATTTTGGGAAGTGTGGGGTATTCCGACGGCCGCCGGGTGGGTAGGGCGCCGGCATCGCCCTGGGCGCCCGACCGCCTCGCCCGATGGCTTGGCCGCCTGGTTCGCAACGGCTGCTCGCACGCCGTGATGGAGGTATCGGAGGAGTCGTTGGAGCCGTGCCAGTTGGCGGGCCTGGACTTCGACGTGGCCTGCGTGACCGGCCTGGGCGGCGACCGGCGCGACGGAGACCGGAGCGACGGAGACCGCGGGGCCGCAACCGATCGGGCCAGCCCGGTGTGGCTCCTGGAACACCTGGCGCCCGAAGGACTTGCCGTGCTCAACGCCGACGACCCGGGGGCGGCGGGCCTGCTGGGCCGCACCGAGGGGCCCGTGCTGACCGTGGCCATGCGTTCGCCGGCCGAGATCACCGCGACGATCCTGGACCGATCGGTCGCGGAGCTGACGTTCCTCCTGGTGGCGGGCGCGGAAGCCATGCCCGTGCGCACGCGGATGATCGGCACCCGGCACGTGGATGCCTGCCTGGCCGCGGCGGCGGTCGGCCTGGCCTACGGACTGGACCTGCCGATGGTCGCACGCGGGCTGGAGGCGGTGGACTATGTCCCCGGCCAGCTCGAGCGGATCGAGTGCGGTCAGCCGTTCTCGGTGTTCGTCGACAATGCTCGCACGCCCGGGGCTTTGGCCGCGTGTTTCGAGGCCCTTCGGGAGGTCGTCACGGGAAGAATCGTTTGCGTGCTTGGCGTCGGCGACGAGGCGCCGGACGTGGCGTTGCTGGCACAGACGGTCGAGGCGGGGGCCGATCTGGCCATCCTGACCACCGACGATCGGGCCGAGGCCATTGCCCGGGCGTTGGGCCAGGCCCGCGCCGGCGACGCGGTCCTGATCGCGGGCAACGGCTACCCGGGGCGGCGCAGCGCCGGCCGGAAGCGGGTCCGCTTGGACGACGGCGAAGTCGCACGGAGCTGGCTGTACCGGGAGCAGGGATTGGGGATTAGGGATTAGGGATTAGGGATTAGGGATTAGGGATTAGGGGCCCGACGTGGGCAGGAGGGCTTTCCTCGAACCGACCATTAGTGAACTCCACCGTACGTGTCGAGTATGCGGGAACTCGGCACTACCCTCCCTCCTGGGGTAGGAGCGACAAGCTTGCTGAGAGTTGCGGCTTCTGGGTCAGCCGCTCCGGCAAGTGCTTCTCGGTGGGGTTCAGGACTGAGCGCCGGGGCGGCGTTTCGACGCCGCTCCGGCGACTCAGGGATCTCGGTGCCTCCGCAGCGCCCTTGGGCTGGACGAGCGGACGCCCACCTGGGAAAATGCCGGGACGCGCGGCACGCGGGCCCAACGTGTCTGGGCATGCCAAGCGCGCCTCCGGAAGCGAGAGACCGGCAATGGCCTCATGGAGCGGATTGGAGCGACTCGTGCGGCGGGGTGAGCCGCTGGCCATGCACACCTGGTTCCAGCTCGGGGGGCCGGCCGAGTTCTTTGCCGAGCCCACCTCCCACGACGAGCTGCTCGCCCTGGTGCAACGCTGCGATGAGGAGGAGGTCCCGGTCCGGGTGCTGGGGAGCGGGTCGAACGTGCTCGTGCGCGACGACGGCGTGCCGGGGCTGGTCCTCCGGCTGGCCGCCCCGGCCTTCTGCGACATCCGGATCGACGGGGACACCATTCTTGCCGGCGGGGGGGCGAAGCTGGGTCGGGTGGTCACCTCGGCCGTCCACCACGGGCTGGCCGGGTTGGAGTCGCTGGTGGCCATTCCGGGCACTTTGGGCGGCGCCCTGCACGGCAACGCCGGGGGCCACGGCGGCGACGTCGGCCAGTGGACCGTCGAGGTCACGCTGCTGACGCGAACCGGACAGATCGCCCGGCGTCCACGCGAGGACCTCGCGTTCGGTTACCGCCAGAGCACGCTGGATGAGCCGGTAATCGTCGGCGCCAAGCTCCAGCTCGAGCAGGACGATCCCCGGGAGCTGGCCCGCCGCCTCCAGAAAGAGTGGATCCTCCGCAAGGCGAGCCAGCCCATGGGCCATCAGAACGCCGGGTGCGTGTTCAAGAATCCGCGGGGGGTCTCGGCCGGGAAGCTGATCGAGCAGGCCGGGCTGAAAGGAACGCGCATTGGCGGCGCGGTGGTCAGCGATCGGCACGCCAACTTCATCCTCGCCGAGCCCGAGGCCGCCAGCAGCGACGTGCTCCGCCTGATCGACCTGATCCGCAGCCAGGTCCGCGACCGGCTGGGGGTCGAGCTGGAGCTGCAACTGGAGATCTGGTGACCCATGGCCGCGGCGAAGAAAGGGAGTTCTCAGCGGCCGCCGTCCCAACTGCCTCGCGCTGCCCGCGACGCCCTGCGCTGGCTGGCCGGTCCCGGCCGGCCCGCCGTCCTGCTCGGGCTGATCGCCGCCGCGTTCTTCGGCGGCTGGTACCTCCTCTGGCAGTGGGTTGGGCCCGACGTGCTCCGCCGGAAGGAATACTGGCTGACGGTGGAGAACGTCGAGATCACGCCTCTGCCCGAGTGGATCCGCCCGCCCGACGTCCGCGAGCAGGTGTTCCGCGACGCCGGTCTCGATCGCCCCTTGTCGATCCTCGATGACGACCTGGTCGAGCGGATCCGCACGGCGTTCCGGCAGAATCCCTGGGTCGCCCAGGTGGTATCGGTCCGCAAGTACCCTCCGGCCCAGGTTCGGGTCGAGCTGGTCTACCGGCGCCCGGTCCTGATGGTGCAGCTCGGCGAGGAGATGATCCCGGTCGATGAGCAGGGGGTGGTGCTTCCGAAGGAAGGCTTCTCGTCGGTCGAGGCCGCCCGGTATCCGCGACTCTCGGGAATCGGGGCTATCCCGCTGGCCGAGGCGGGCGGGCGCTGGGCGGACCCTCGCGTGGCCGGCGCCGCGGAGATCGCCTCCGTGCTCGGGCCACGATGGGCCCAGCTCGGGCTGGAGCAGATCGTGGCCGCCGCGCCCCCGGGCATCGCAGCCGGCCACGAGCCTCGCTTCGAGCTCTTGACCACGTGCCAAACCCTCATCTTCTGGGGCCAGCCCCCGGGGAACGACCGGTCGGGTGAGCCCTCGGCTGCGGAGAAGGCGGCTCGCCTGGAGAGGTACTTTCGGGACCACGGCACGCTGGATCGGCCCGGCGGGCGACCCAACCATCTCGACCTGACGCGGGGCGATTCCATCGAGGTCGACAGCCCCGCCCCGGGGACCCCTTAACGGGGCCCGAAAAGAGGGGGCCCTCTGGAGCCCCAGATTCCCAGGCGTAGACGCTCGGCTAGAGAGAATGCGCCCTGCCTCTGGGAAACCCGACGGGAGTTTCCCGTACACCCTCTCTGCGAAGCAGCGCCACACCATGGCGGCGGCCCCCGTAGTCCGTTGGTGCGCCTCGGCCGTGGCCACGGATTGCCCGGCCACGCCGAAGGATGTAGGATGCGCTGGCGTGGGAAGGCCCGATTCCCCACAGCCGCTCAGGCGACCCTCCGTCGGGCAGAGGTCTTCGGCAGGAGCGTGGTCGGGATTCCGATCCCCCTCCACATCCAGTCTACGGAAGAAACCGTTGGGTGGCTCGATGCTCGGATACCGATGCCCCCGTTGCCGTCGCATCCTCACTCGCCGTGAGTGCGTAGTCTGGGACGACCCGCAGGCGCCGTTTGGCCCTGAGCTGGTATGCCCCCATTGCGAATCGCTTGTCCTATTTCACGCCGGACCGTTCGTCACCGCAATGGCCGTGCTGATGGCGGCGTTACTCGGGTTTGCGTTGGGCTGGTTGTTGAGTCGCTATGTTTTTCCGGCCATGGCTGCCCTTTGGCTGGGCATTCCGGTCTTGCTCATTGTGATCGTCCTACTCGTTGTCGTGATGCCCTTAGTCTGGCATGACCGGCGGCTCCAGCGAAGCAAGCGGAGCACAAAACTCCCTGCGGATTTCCCCGAAACGATCAACGGTCTGCCCCTGCCGCACGATCTCCTTGCCATGGCGAAGAGCGGTCGCTGGCGTTGCCCGGCCGATCTGTCGGGCGTTGATCGACTCTTTCCCGAACGCGGAGAGTTCACGCTCTATTCGTTGGAGTACATGCGGACCGAAAACAGCTTCTGGATCCACGAGACAAGCCCCACGTTCCTCGGCGCGGCGGACTCCTCCAATCCGCCCGGCGACATTGATCCTGAGCGGTCCATCCTCATTGGTGACCTTGGAATCGGTTACGACCAGCCGATAGCATTGGATTACCGCCTGTCGTCAACGGAACCCCGCGTGCTCACGTTGCGATGGGGTGCAACGGGTCAGGGGAACCGATGGGTGGAGATAGCACCGAGTATCCAGACCTTCGCCACGCTACTTGGACTATAGTATTCGCTGACGGCTTGTCGGCTCGGTTGCGCCAAGGGGGAGTTGGGGAGTAGCGATGCACAGTGCCAAGAAGCAGACGGCGGGCGGGACCCTCATGGGGATCCGCCCGCGGGTGGATCGATTGCCTGGGCTAGAGAAAACGCGATTTCCCTCGGGGAAGCCCGAACGCAATTCCCGGACACCCTCTCGCAGAAGCAGTGCTCGTCCGAAGCCCCTTGCACCGCCCCGCCTGGCGAGGTCAGGCGGCCGATTTCTTCGGCGGGGCTTGGGGGCCGCTGCGCGGCCCGCCGATCGCCTCGCGAATCCGCTCCAGCCAGCGGTGCACCCAGGACCGGCTCTCAGCCCGGCGGGCGGGATCGCGCCGGGTGAAGGAGAGGCTCAGCACCCGGCCGGTGTTCTGGTCGATGGTCACCACGGCGTCGAAATCCTTGAGGATCTCGATCGCCTGGCCCGGCTCCACCGCGATCTTCCTCTTGAGGAACCGGCGCAGGGCCCGGTCGGCCTCGGGGTGCGGGAAATGGGTCCGGGCCAGCCGGCGCACACCGTCCACCCAGTCCAGGTGCACCCCGCCTCGCGACTGGCGGATCGAGCGGAGCCACAGAATCACCTGGCCGGGAAGCTCGTCGAGGGTCGCCGGATAGTAGAGCGTGGCGGTCACCGTGCGCACGCCCGACGCCAGGGCAAACTCCAGCCGACGCGCAAACCCCGGATCGCCCGTGAACAAGAACTCCGGATACGCCTCGTTGCTCCGCGGCACCCGGTAATACAGCAGGTTGCCGCTCCCGGAGGCCAGGCGGGCCTCGATGCTCTGCCGGTCCGATCCGCTCAGCTCGGTGCTCGCGTGCCACTCGATGCCGTAGGTCTGGGCCAGTGCGGCCAGGTAGACCGCCGCGTCGAGGAGCTCCTGCGGGCTGGTGTTCGCGGCGTCGACGATGCTGTAGACGTTCTTGGCGATCGCAATCCGGCCGATCCCCGCCTGCCGGCACCGGGCAACGAATCCGGCCAGGTCGTCCCGGGCAAGGTTCCCCGGCACGAGGATGTACTTAGCCGTCACCGCGCTGGGGTTGGCCGCCGCGTAGCGGGCCAGGTTCTCCCACACCCGATCGAAGAAAACCTTGGTCTTCAGGCGCAGGTAGGTCTCGCGGGTGCCGGCGTCGACGCTGGTGATGAGGGTGAACAGCCCTCGGCGGAGCCCCTCGGCCAGGACCTCGACGTAGCCCGTGGCGTTGGTGAAGATCGTGGCCGAGAGCCCGTGCTCGAGGCACCGCTCCATCATCGGCCGGAACTCGTGATAGAGGGTCGGCTCGCCGCCCCCCAGGTCGATCCGCGCCGGGGCCCTCAGCGCGCCGGCCTCAATCAGTTGATCCATCACGGCCAGGAGGCTCCCGGGGAGCCTCTCGCCCGGCAGGTGCTTCGAGCTGACACAGAAGCTGCACGCCAGGTTGCAGTGCATGTAGCCGCCGAAGGCCACAAAATCGAACCCGCCGCGGTGGGCCGTCCAGGATTGCTCCTGGAGCAGGTGGCAGCCTTGGCAGGGGGCCTGGGGCGTCTGATTGGCAACTCGCAGTTGCTCCTTGACGGCAAAGACCCGATCGAGCGCCAACCGGCCGTCGCGGAGGCTCCCCAGGGTGCGCACCGCGTCGGTGGCGTGGTTCATCAGGTTGCCGACGCAGCAGACCTTGATCTGGTCGGCGACCAGCAGCCCCCCCTCGATCCAATGGCAGCTTCGGTAGATCGCCATCCTTAGCGTTCCTTGGCTCCCATATCCCCCGAATGGGGGAAATCCCGCGTCCTGCGAGGGTTCGCCGATGTGTAGATCCCCGCGCAACCACCCTGATATCCGACTTTACGGCACTCGGCAAGCCCAGTTGGCCTGCTAAGCCGCAAGCGGCTTTTGCGACCCCCCAATCGAACTACTGTCCACCGCGCACGTAGTCGATGGCGAATTCCCCCTCGGGCACCCCGTTGCCGGGATCGATCCGGATGCCGGTGATGGTCTGGCCCGCCCAGAGGGGATGCTTGCCGGGCTCGATGCGGTACTCGTGCCACTGGCCGTCGGCCAGCAAGGGGAAGCCCACGAGCTTGTCGGGGGCGAAGGCGAGCGACGAGGCGGTGGTCCAATAGAACTCGCCCCCTTGGCCCGCCGTGACCCGCATGCGCAGGCGGAGCACCGGGCACGAGTCGCCGGCCACGCGCAGGCCCATGCGGACCAGGAACGGATCGCCCCCGGTGATGCGTCCGGCCAGGGCGCCACGGTCGATCCGCAGGCCGGCCACGTGATTGGCCGCCAGCCAGCCCCCCGTGGCGTTGTCGAACTCGAAGGCGATCTGCTTGACGATCTGCGGCATGCGCTCGACGTAGCGCCACGCGGCCCCTTCGATGCGCAGGGGCGACTCGCCGTCGCGGGACACGCGCACGGCCAGGCAGGCGTTGCCCTCGTCGTAGCGCCAGCCCGCTTCCGTCCCCTTCTGGATATCCTCCCGCTCTGCGACCGGCTTGGCGCTTAGCAGCACCGCCTTGGGCCGCGCCACGTTGCACACCAGCACCACCCCTTGCTCGCCCCGCGGGTAGGTGACCGAGAACGAGCAGGTGCTGCCGTCCCAGGCCGCGCTGCGGATCTTCGCCGCCGCGGTCACGTGCAGGCGACGCTCCCCCTGGCCGAGGATCACCGTGGCCGGGTCTTCGTCGCGGTCCATGAGCTTGAGCATCGTGTGGAGCACCTCCCGGGGGGCGAACATCCAGGGGCACTTGTCCCCCTCGATCGCCCCGACGTTGTCCGGCCACAGGGCGACGTTCTCTCCGGCCGTGTCCTGCTGCACCAGCGCACTGCGGACCACAAGCTCGGCGATCCGCCGCCAGGGGTAGCTCTGGTCGTGCTCGGCCACCTTGAGGATCGCCTCAGCGTAGCGGAGCCCGTTCCATTGGACCGGCCGGGCGAACCACGAGCCCTGCATCCAGGTGGCGCCGAACACGGGAATGCTCCCGCCGAGCAGAAACGGCCTCTGGGGTTCGGCCCAGAGATAGACGAACGGCAGACCGCGCCGGGCCCAGAACACGGCGTCGCGGAGCCAGCGGGGATCGCCGCTAACGCGGTACGCCTCGACGTAGGCGTCCACGGCGTCGGCCGCGGCCAGGATGTCCGGGGCGTGGACCGGCACTTCCCAGACCTGCGCGGCCCGGGGCACCCGGAATCGCTCCATCAGTTCCAGGGTGGGAAGCATTTGTCGGAAGGCCTCCCGGTCGCCGGTAACCCGGGCGTACCGGAGGACCTCGAACGCCTTTTGGGCACAGGTGCCCAGCTCGACGGCCTCGTCGGGCCCGAGGTCGTGGTAGTCCAGCCCGACGAACGGCCCGGTGCCGATCTGGTCGGCGTCGAAGCGCCAAGCCCCGTCTTCGCCGCGGGCGGCCAACAGGGCAGCGGCCGTGCCGGGGCTGGCCACGTGGCGATCCAGCCCGCCGGGGAAGCGCTGGGCGTCGATCCGCGGCTCGCCGCCGAGGAGCTTGAGCACCTCGTCGGCCCGGGCCCGGCACTGGCGGCGGACCTCGGCGTCGGGGCTGAGCAGCTCGCCGAGCAACAGATCGGCGACGAACGAGGGCGGCCGCCCTTTGTCCGACATGGTGCCGCCCCCCTTGGTCGTCCACCACTCCTTCGACTCCGGCAGCCAGAGCGACTTCAGGTAGCCCTGCATCGAGAACTCGATCTCCTTCTCGTACGACCCGCGGGGCAAAGGCGGCGGCTCGGGGACGCCGTACCGCCTGGCCCAGGCGTCGATCGCGGCCAGGGGATCGCCGGCCGAGCCGTCGGCGTAGATCAGGCAGTCCAGGGCGATCGGCCCAGCCAGCGCATACGGCTTGGCCGCTTCCCGCTTGTTCCGCTCCACGTGCCCTGGCACGCCGGGCACGAACAGGCCCATCAGGTGGGCCCGCTGGTTCTGGAATCGATCGGGCGAGGCGAAGACCGCGCTGGGCCGGCCCTCCCGTCCCCCTCGCCCGCCCCATCGCTGATGGACGTCCCAGACGAGCCCGACCGTGCCGTGCTTCCCATGAACGCCGATTGCCGGAATGGTCACGTAATTGGGGTGGACCACGTAGCGGATGCGGTCCACATGGCTCTCGGCGATCTCCAGCGTGCCGGAGGAAACCTCGTCGTCGACCAGCCACTCCAGGCCGGGGAACACGGCCTCGTCGCGATTGAGGGCGTAGAGCATCGGCCCCTCGAAGGCCAGAAGCCCCAGGTGCGGCGGGGGATCTGAGTCGCCTGGAAGCGGCGGGGTCAGCTCGTACCGGACGGAAATCATCTTCCCGCCCGGGATCAGCGTGAACGTCGCCTGGAGGCCGAACGGGTGGCCCGCCACGTCGCCCAGCACGAACCGCAGCCGCGCCGGCCCCAGCGGGTAGTTCTCCTCCCGCGGCGAAATAACCGCATGGACCGGGACCCGGTGCTCGGTGTGAAAATCCTTCGACTGGAACCCAGAAACCGTCTTGGTGACCCGCCACGCCAGGTAGCTCAGCCTCGGCATCCAGGCGACCGTGTGCCAGCCGGAGCTGGTCTTCACCGCCAGCTCCCCGGGCCCGAAGCCGAAGGCGTTGCGGCGGAACGCCAGGCGGAGGTGCTCGTTTTCCAGCAGGGCGTAGTCCCGCGCCGACACGGCCTGGAGCTTCCCCGAGGGCGGCGGCAGCTCGACCGCGGAGCCGACCGTCAGGCTCGACCTGGCGGCCAGGGCCTCCTTGACGTTTTCCGCCCGGGCCTGCACCGTGGCCTCGATGGCCGGCGTCTCGGCCCTGGGCTGAAACACGGCCTTGAGCACCACGGACCGGCCGGGCTCGATCCGCTCGGCCGTGGCCTGGGCGCGGTCCGCCCCGAGGGTGAACTCCGCCGCGGGCCGAAGCACGGCCGCGTTGCCGGAATTCTCCAGCACGCATTCCAGGGCGATTTTCTTGCCGACGAGGGCCACCGGGGCAACCGGCCCGAAGCTTTGCAGCGTCAGCTTCGGGGCTAGCGCCAGGCTCGCCGTGGCCTTGATCGGGCCGGAGCCGGCCTCCACGCCGAGGGTGCCGGCCCGGGCGCGGTCCCCTTCCACCACCCACTTGGCCGGGGCGGAGGCGTCCGCGGCCAAGTCGCCCAGCCGGAGCTCGGCCGCAGCGGCGCTGAGGCCGGCGGGCAGCTTGAGCGTCGCGCGCACGTCCTTGGCCGGGGCGTCGCCCCCGTTATCCACTCGCACGGTGATGGTGCACCGCCGGCCCGGCTGCTTGGGGTCTTCCTCCAGCCACACCTTGCCCAGGTGCACCAGCGGCCCAACCTGCTCGACGTAAGCGAAATCGTCCAGCAGAAGCTCGCCCGCCGCCCCCTCGATCCGCGAGGCGAACAGGGCCCACTTGACGCTGGGGTCCTTGCGGAAGTCGAACTTCAGCCGGGCGTGGTGCCACTGGCCGTCGCCCACGTGCTCCTTGGGCACCGTGTAGTGGGCCCGGGGCGAGCGGGTCCCCTCCCTCGGCTCCGCGTTCATCGGGACCACGTAGATGCGGAGATTGGCGTCCTGGCCCGATACGGCCTTGTACCAGAAGTCCAGCCCGCCGTGGAGCCGGTCGACCAGCACGGCCTTGCCGCCGACGGCCCGCCAGGGGCCGTTGATGCCGGTCTCGACGTTGGCCGGCGTGCCGGGCGCGCGGCGCAGCCGAAGCGCGTACTGGCCCGAGTGGGCGTCGCGGACCGGCTCCACGCCCGGTCCCACCGGGGACCAATCGGCCGGGAACCCGTTGGGAGCGAGCTGGTCGAACGATCCGTTCGGACAGGGGTCGGCCGCGACGCCGGGCACAGCCGCGGCAATCGCAATCGCGAAGAGGCTGGAAAGCAACGGCATGGGACGGGCTCCTTAGTGGTGGGCCGACGCACCTCAATCGACACGTTGGGTGGCACTGGCGTCTCGCCAGTGCTGCGTTGGGTGGCACTGGCGTCTCGCCAGTGCTGCGTGCGAAGCACGGGCAAGATGCCCGTGCCACCCTCTCACCCCCAGGCTACTTCTCCAGCGTCACGCCTGCAAGCACAGGCGCCGCAGGAGTGCCCAGGTCGCGGAAGATGATCTTCTCGATTTTCGCGGGCCGGAGCGTGACTCCCAGGACGTTCAGGTGCCACGGGTCGCCCCGCAGGCCCGCGACCACCTCCTCGGCCTCCGGCGAGCCGGTCCACTCGTCGGCCGTGCGCCCGGTGATCAGGGGGACGACCTGGCGCTGGCCGTCGGCGTAGAGGATCTCGTACTGGGCCACCGCGCCCCACTCCCCGGTGCCCTCGTCGGCCGGGGCCCAGCCGTGGACGTTGCCCAGGAAGAACAGCCGCTTGCCCTGCGCCCCGACCGGCATCTCGACCTGCTTGGGCCAGGAGCGGTCCTTCGGGGCGCTGGGGGAATGGAGCACCACCAGCCCGCGGCCCTGGTTGGCCTTCGGATCGACGATCTGAAACGGGATCCCGGCCACGGTCTGCCTGCCCACGGGCATCCCGGTGAAGAGGTTCTTGCCCGGGTTAGGAACCCCGAACGGGGCGGTGAACGGGTCGGTGTTGGCCACGGGGGCGAGGTCGACCAGGACGCACTTCTCCGCCGCCAGCGGCGGTTCCACGGGCAGCGCCACCAGGCCCGGGATCGGCTGCATAAGCGGCCCGGCCGTCCGGCTGTAAACCTGCACCACGGTGGCGAAGTCCCACGCCGTCTTCTGGTCCGGCCGCGTCAGGGTCTCTACGCCGGAGATCGGCCCAACCAGCGGCCGGGACTTGGGCAGGTGGAGCACCACACGCTTCGCCGGGTTGCGGGCCGGCAGTTGCAGCGCGACCTCGACGCCCGCCGCCGTCCCCCGGGTGCAGAGGCCCATGGGTCCGAAGTGGGTGGGGGCCCGCTCGACGCGGATCTCCTTCCCCTGGGCGAGCCAGCCGTCGGGCACGCCGGCCAGCAGGTGCAGCTCGTCGCCCCGCTCGTGGATCAGCATGTGGCGGAGCATCAGGGCATAGTTCGACGCCCCGGTCACGTGCGGGATCGTGTGTCCCCAGGCAAAGCGCCGCTTGTAGTAGATCCCTTCGGGAAACGCATGGGCCGCCGTCGAGTGCAGCAGGTACCAATAGAAATCCTCGACCACCTGATCGTGCTCGCCCAAGGCCAGCGAGGCCATGGTCGTGTAGGCCGACATGTAGGGGTGGATCGCCCCTTCCGTGCCGAGCCACCGAATCGTCCCCTCGAGGAATCCGCCGCCCTGGACCTTGCGCGCGTGGTGGACCATCGCCGCCACGCGGGGGTCGTTGCGGTCGAATATCTCCGTGGGCCAGAGGGTCTCGGTGTTGCCCCAGTGGGTGCCGGCCTTTTCCCAGCTTGGCGGGAAGTGGGCCGCACCAGAGCGCTTCCAGGCCGCGTCGATCGCCGCACGATAGGCCGTTGCCTCGGCCGCCAGCTCCTTGGCCTCCTGGGGTTTACCGAGGAGCCGGGCCGCGTCGGCGGTGCAGAGCATCCCGCGCAGGTTCCAGACGTCGTAGCCGACGATGTGGTGCTTGCCGTCCCAGAGGAACTCGCCGTCGGCCGGTGCGGCGGGCAGCACGCCCTCGAACGGCGAGCCGGCCGGGGCCTGGCGCCGGGCCTTCTTCGTCCACTCGACCGCCCGGCGCATCTGCGGGTAGGCCTTCTCGAGCCACGCCCGGTCGCCGCTCAGAAGCGCGTACTGCCACAGCACCCACACGGCCTGGCCGTTGGCGTCGAACTGGTCCTTCTGCGACTCGAACCGGCCGTCGGGCCGCTGGCACTTCAGGTAGTGGTCGACGGCCTTTCGGGCCGCGTCGTCCAGGCCCGCCTCCTCGAGCTCCATGACCTGGTACCCGCCGTCGCGGATGTAGAACTCGTCGTAGAAGCCCTCGCCCCCTCTCAGGACGCCGCGATCGTTGGCGATCAACTGGCAGACGTGGGCGGCCAGGAGCGCTTCGGCGGCCTTGGGGCAGGGGACCTCGATGCGTGCGGCGCCGGCCATCAGGCCCTTCCAGGAGTCGACGGTCCGCTTCAGCCACGGCCCGGCCTCCTCCCGGGCCAACGCCGCCCGATCCTCCACCGGGGCAAAGGGGATGCGAAACACCGCCTCGCCGCGGCCCTGCGGCTCCAGCGAGAAGCGCTGCCGGTGCGTGATGGATTTCGGTCCCCGGGTCTCCACCACGGAGACCTCGGCCTCGGCCCGGGCCGCCCCCGTGTTGATCGCCCGGACCACGATCCAGTTCAGGAAGTTCTCCCCTTCGGTGGGCCAGAGGAACGCCTTCTGCCAGTCCTTGACCTTGGGCAGGGGCGTGGCCCAGAGGGTGAACTCGTAGCGGACCGGGCCCTCGTCGGCCGAAAGCAGGATGACCGGCAGCCAGCCTTCCAGGAGCGTCTTGGTCTGGCGGCGGCTCAGGGGGGTGTTCTGCGTGCCGAAGCGGAGCCGGGCCTCGCCGTCGGCCAACTGGAGCCGGTTGTCGGGCGTGATCCGCGTGCCGCGATCGTAGTCCTTCAGCCCGATCACGTTCCACGAATTGCGGAAGTAATCGAACGGCTCTTCGGCCTTCAGCCGAGAGGGCAAGGCCAGGGCGATCAGCATGGCCAGGGCGGCAAACTGGAGGAAGTTCCGGGGATGCCGTTTCATGATCCGTTTCTCCCGAAGCCCAAGAGGCAGATGACCCGTTGACCCAGGGGGGCGCTGGGCACGGACAAGGGACATTGTGGTGCCCGGCCACGCGGAGGTAAATGGGGAGACATGCCTACCCGCGGCTGCGCCGCGTGAAGGCATGCCACCCACCCGCCCCCCGGGGGGGCCGGCTTGGCCCTTGTCTTGACGCAGATTTCCGCTATGGTGAAGGAAAGGTTGGTCGTCAGGATTCCGCTACCATGACTCCCGGCGGCGTCGATCGCCGAGCGAGTCGGGAGGAGATTGTTATGGAACACGTACTGCCCGAGCTGCCCTATCCCAAAGACGCGCTGGTCCCGCACATCTCGGCCGAGACCCTTCAGTACCACCACGGGAAGCACCATGCGGCCTACGTGGCCAACCTGAACAAGCTCATCGTGGGGACGGAATTCGCCGAGGCGGCGCTGGAGGAGATCATCCGGCGGGCGTCGGGGCCGATCTTCAACAACGCCGCCCAGGTGTGGAATCACACCTTCTACTGGAACTGCCTGGCGCCGAGCGCGGGCGGGGAGCCGGCCGGCCCGCTGGCCGAGGCCATCGCCCGGCAGTTCGGCTCGTTCGCCCAGTTCAAGGAGAAGTTCACGGCCGCCGCGGTCTCGCATTTTGGGTCCGGCTGGGCCTGGCTGGTCCGCGAGGCCGATGGCAAGCTGGGCATCGAGAGCAGCTCCAACGCCGCCAATCCGCTTCGGGAGGGCAAGACGCCGCTGTTGACCTGCGACGTCTGGGAGCACGCCTACTACGTCGACTATCGCAACGCCCGGCCGGCGTACGTTGATGCGTTCTGGAAGCTGGTCAACTGGCGGTTCGTCGAGTCGCTCTAGTCGGGGGGAGCGCGCGTGAAACTGGTGATCGCGATCATCCAGCCGACGAAGCTCAAGGCGGTGCGTGAGGCGTTGGAGAAGATCGAGGTCGCGCGCATGACCGTCTGCGACGCCCAGGGCTTCGGCCGGCAGCGCGGGCAGAGGGATCTGTACCGCGGGCACGAGTACACGGCCCGGCTGCTGCGCAAGGTGGTGCTGGAGATTGTGGTCAACGACGATTTTCTGGAGCGGACCCTCGAGACGATCATGCACGTGGCGCGGACCGGACCCGAGGGGACCATCGGCGACGGCAAGGTCTTCGTCGTCCCGGCCCTCGAGGCGATCCAGATCGACGACGGGGCCCGCGGCCCCGGGGCGGTGTGAGAGCGCTTGGCCCTGTCCGCGGCGGCCGGGTGACGTGATCCTCGGTGGCGAGGAGTCTGAGTTATGAAAGTCGTGGAGAAACAGGACGCAACGCGGACGCTGGCCGAGTACGCTGCGGAGATTCGAGGCGGTGCTGTGGTGGTGACCGATCACGGACAGCCCGTAGCCGCCTTGGTCCCCATCGAGAACGCGGACCTGGAAACGGTGACCCTCAGCCAGAATCGTCAGTTCCTGGACCTGATCGAGCGCTCGCGGTCCCGTGTCCGGACCGAGGGTGGGGTTTCGAGCGAAGAAATGCGAAGACGGTTCCCTTGATGCTTTCCGGGGATGCCGGTCCGCCCTCATCATGCCAGCCAGCCGGGCTCCGGCAGCGGGCTCGCGTTCCGCGGATGCCAGAAGACGTCCGCCCCATGTCGCAGGGAACCCACCGCAAGTGCTTGACTCACCGGCGGTTCGGGGGTAAACTTCGCACTGCTACGGGAGGTATTGTGCTCGCGAGAGCGCCGCGATAACTGATTGCGAGGGCATCACGGCGGCAGAGTTCGAAGTCATCAGGATGCCATTGAGATCGGAACGAGGTAACACTAATGACTGAGCCCGTTCAGCAGCCCGGATCCCAGACCGCATCTCCCGAGCTTCGCGGGCCAGCCTGCGAGGACCTCCGCATCGAATACCAAGCGGCGCAGAACTCCGCGCAGCATCACGACAGTCTTGTGTGGTCGGTGACCAGCATCATGTGGGGCGGCAGCCTGGTATTGATGGGTTTCACTCTGCAGGCTGTGGGAAAGGCGTGGCTCCGCGGACCCGTCACGGCACTGGGGCTGCTCGGCATGGTCCTCATAACCGCCGTATGGTTCATGGCTTTCCAGTTGAACGCCATCAAGCGACAGAAGTATCGGCGGTGCAAGGCAATCGAGAAGCACCTCCATCTCGAGCAACACTTGACTGTGACATCTTCGGGCATGGGCAGGTGGCTTTACGGCCTCATCATGGTGTTCTTTCTGGCCGCTTGGTTATGTATCCTCTGGACGGCTTGGCATGAGTGCTCCTGATAGCAGGGCGGGTGGCATACCGTCACGCGGCGCAGCCGCTCCCTCGGCATGTGCTCGCGGCGAGCATCCTCACCCGGTGCTCCGCCTCGCGAGAGTATTCCACCCGGTGTTCTCCGACTTCAACGCCCAAACAGGTGTCCAATGATCGGCCCCGCAATCGACGGTAAACGCTTGCTCGCAATGGTACCGCAAGAGCGTCGATGGATGGACAACCTGAAAAGGGCATTCTACGAAAGCGACGTGGCATTGGTGGACGGTCGCGCTGCGGACAAAGCCTTTCCGGAAATCTGCAATGCAATCGACGTGGCGGCGACTCTTCGTCTTTCTCTGCAACGCCCGGTTGCCTCGTGGTCGCCCCCGACCTCCAAGAACAATAAGCGCAAATTCATCGACTTTCTACATGCGGAGATTCCCGACGCGGACAAGAATGGCCTCGATCTCCTCTTGCTTGATGCCCGAACACAAGAACAAGTGCGCTACAACTTCGGCGGAGTCGTGTACGCGATTCGGTGCATGATCCATGAAAACGAGAACCTCAACGCCGAAGAGAACCCCGATTACCACGTCACACTCGATTGGACCGTGCCGGAGCATGGCTATCTTGGGTCTGTCTGTGACGGTCGACTGACGTGCAACGCAAAGGCGATTTGGTGTCGTGTCCGCGAGGTGCTGGCGAAGTTCATTTTGGGTACGGAAATGTTCATGGCCTACGAACGGGGCGATAGTTCGTTTTCTATCAATTGCCGCCCGGAACTCAAGTCGATCCATCCCGGGGATGGTCGGCACAGGATTACCGTCGCGACATAACAGTCGCATGCACCCCGGGGGGCGGATCAGGCTTGTCTCAAAGACTGAGTCACTGGGCGGCCCTCGGGTGAGGGGCGTGCCTGGGCGGCCACAAGCCGGAAAGTCTCCCGCCGCGGGATCGGCACCCTTTCCCTTGCCGCCGGACTCCGATATGATACGAGCATGAACCGACCACGAGCATACGTTGAGTCGACCATCCCCAGCTTCTACTACGAAGTGCGCAGCGCAGCCGAGGTCGTGGCGCGGCGCCAGTGGACTCGACGATGGTGGTCGACCGCCGCCGAGCGGTACGAACTGGTGACGAGCCCGGCGGTTCTGGACGAATTGGCGGGTGGTTCTCCCGATCGCAGTGCGGAGCGGCTGGAACTGGTTCGGGCCCTGCCCCTGTTGCCGGTCGAGCCGGCGATTGCCGAGATTGTGGGGGCCTACGTCCGCCACAAAGTGATGCCCGCCGATCCCGCCGGGGACGCCCTGCACTTGGCGCTGGCATCCTATCACAAGTGCGATTTCCTCGTGACTTGGAATTGCCTGCATTTGGCGAACGCAAACAAGTTCGGGCACATTCGGCGAGTCAATGCCATGCTGGGGCTTTTTGTGCCCGCCCTGGTGACTCCCCTGGAGCTTCTAGGAGAAAGCGATGAGCTCGAATCAGACTGACCCGGTGATTGACGAGATCCGCGAGGTGCGGCATCGCATCTCCGAGCGATTCGATCACGATCCCGAACGATTGGTTGCCTACTACATCGAGTTGCAGCAGCGCTACGCGGACCGCTTGATCGATACGTCGAAGGATGCGGAGAAGGCACGTTCCCATGACCACCCCCGGACTTGACCAGCGGAGCCCTGAGCGTCGGGCCCGAGACGAGCGGCCCCTCGATCCTAGGGTGAAGCTGGCGGAACGCTCGCGGGTCATCATTGTGGCGTCTGAGGAGACCTGACCGAAAGGGCTGCCACCATGCACGTGAGACACTCGGAGGATGGCACCGTCAGGCGGCGAAGCCACGCGTCGGCACGTCCTCGCACCAACCATGCCCACCCGACGCTTCGCGTCGTGAGGGCATGCCACCCAGCCGTGGCATTGGCGTTGGTACTGATCGGCTTGGCCTCGATTCCGTTGCAGGCCGGAGAGATAGGGGCTTCTCCCCTGCGGCTGGCCACGTTCCGGTGCGACGTGACGCCACCCCTGGAAGGACGCTTCCAGGGCGGGTGGATGCAGCCGCTTACCACGTTGGAAGCGCCGCTTTGGGCGAAGGGGATTGTGCTGGAGGATGCACGCGGGCGGTACGTCTTGTGTGCGATCGATTGGTGCGGATTGTCGAACTCCAGCCACGGCCTGTTCTGCCGCAAGCTGGCCGAGGCCGCCGGGACGGAGGTTTCGCGCGTCGCCCTCCAGTGCGTCCACCAGCACACCGCCCCGTACGTCGACGGCGACGCCCAAGTCCTGCTCGACAAGCACCCGAGCCCTCCGCGCTACGCCGATCTCAAGTCGCTCGACGAACTAAGCGGCCGGCTGGCCGAGGCGGTGAGGCGGGCGATCGGCGGTCTCCAGCCGGTGGATGGCATCGGGACGGGCGAGGTCCGGGTGGAGCGGATTGCCGCCACGCGCCGGGTGCCGGGGCCGGACGGCAAGGTCCGCGTGCGATGGAGCTCCTGCACGGAGCCGGACCTCCGCGCAGCCCCGGAGGGCAACATCGACCCCATGCTCAAGACGATCACGCTGGCCCGGGGCAGCAAGCCGCTGGTCCGGCTCCACTACTACGCGACCCATCCGCAAAGCGGCGGCGGCGACGGCCGGGTGGGGATCGACTTTGTCGGCGACGCCCGGGAGCGGCTGGAGCGCCAGGAGGGGGTCGTGCAGGTCTACTTCACCGGCTGCGCGGGCGACGTGACCGCCGGGAAGTACAACGACGGCTCGGCGCAGGCCCGCCGAGAGCTGACCGCACGCCTCTTGGCAGCCATGGAGGCCGCGATCGCCTCGACCCGGCTGGTGCCGATCCGCCAGCTCGCCTGGCGGACCGTTCCCCTGCGGCTGCCGGTGAGGACGGACGCCGGCTTCACGCTGGCCGAGAACCGCGCCATCGTGGCGGATGCGAAATCGGCGTCCGGTGCCCGGATCGCGGCCGCTTCCCGGGTGGCTTTTCTGGAGCGGATCGCCCGGCCCATCGAGCTGAGCGTGCTGGAGATAGGCAGGGTGCGGATCGTGCATCTTCCCGGCGAGCCGATGGTCGAGTTCCAGCAGTATGCCCGGCGATTGCTTCCGGGGCACTTCGTCGCCGTGGCCGGTTACGGCGACGGTGGACCCGGCTACCTCTGCACCGAAGAGTCGTTCGCCCACGGCGGCTACGAGCCGACGGCCACCATGGCCGCTCCCCGGGGCGAATCGGTTCTCAAGACGGCGATCGAACAATTGCTCGCGCCGCGGTGAGACCGGCAGGGTGGCACGCCCAGAGCGCAGCGATGGGCGTGGCGAGTCGCCGAGAAAACAAGGGTTTTCCGCTCTTCCAGGCCCTCTGCCGAAACGTCCGAAAAGGCCCCAAAACGCGCCCTCGCGGTAGTATAAACTACCGCCGCTCTCCGGCAGACCGCGGCGGGCTAGGCCCCGGCCGTAGCACCCTCCTCCGCGGCCTACGGCCACGCCCTAGTGCTTCGTCACAGCTTACTCTTGGGATGAAGGGTTTGAAATGCTGCGGTAATCGCCGAGTCACTCGGCATCCTCGATCCCAGTTCTTAGGTGTGACGAAGCACTAGTGCTTTGTCACATCTAAGAACTGGGATTGGTCGTGGTGCGGTTTTATGGGAGACTGCGTGGAACACGGAGGTGTGCCATGCAGAAGAAGTATATTGTCCGCTTGTCCAAAGAAGAACGCAATACGTTGCGGGAGGTTGTCAGGAAGCTGAAAGGGAGCGGCCAGAAGGTGCGACGGGCCCAGATTTTGTTGAAGGCGGATGTGGACGGTCCTGCTTGGAACGACAGTCGGATCGCTGAAGCCTTCGGCTGTCGGCGTCAGACGGTCGAGATGATTCGTCAACGACTTGTCGAAACCGGCTTTCAAGAGACGCTGGATGGAAAGAAACGCGCCAATCCCCCCACCCAGAAGTTGCTCGACGGAGAGGCAGGAGGCGAAGATTATCGCCACGCGCCTTGGGCCACCGCCGAAAGGCTACGCCAACTGGACACTCCGGCTGCTTGCTCGCAAGGTTGTCGAGTTGGAAATTGTCGATGCGGTGAGTTACGAAACGGTGCGGCGGGCGCTAAAAAAATGGGATGACGAATCGAAAGATCGAATACTGGGTCATTCCGCCGGAAGCCGATGCCGAATTCGTGGCGAACATGGAAGAAGTGCTGGAAACGTACGCCAAACCGTATGATCAAACACACCCGGTGCTCTGTATGGACGAGCAGCCCGTACAATTGGTCAAGGAGACCCGAAAGCCGATTGAGGCCACCGCGAAGCATCCCCGTCGCGTCGATTACGAGTACGAGCGGGCAGGCACAGCGAACATCTTCATGTGCACGGAACCCCTCTCAGGATGGCGGATGGCAACCGCGCGCCAGTCGAAAACGAAAGTTGACTGGGCACTCGAAATGGCGAGGCTACTCGACAGCCGTTACAAGAGGTGTGAAAAAGTGATTCTGGTCTGCGACAACCTGAACACGCATACCAAAGGGGCGTTCTACGAAGCGTTCAAGCCAGCTCAAGCACGCCAGTACGTCCGCCGTATTGAATTCTGCCACACGCCCAAGCACGGAAGCTGGCTGAACATTGCCGAGAATGAGCTCAGCTCGATGACACGTCAGTGCATCGGCGGACGCCGAATAGGTGACCTGAAAGCGCTTCGTGAACAGATTCGCGCGTGGTCAAACGACGTCAACAAAACTCAGCGCGGCGTCGATTGGCAGATGAAAATCGACGATGCCCGCTGCAAACTCAAGTCGGTCTATCCCAAACCTAAGCTGTGACAAAGCACTAGAGTCCGGCCGCGTCTTGTTTGGGGTAGACGAACGGTGGAGTAAACACGAGTTCGCCGGCACCTTGGATGGTAAGCATCCCCAACTCGATGAATTTTGCCGCAATCGAGCCGATTTCAACATTGGCGACTGGGGCTGCTCCTCAGACTCGTTCCGGGTACTGAACAAGGTCAGCAAGTCCGAATGCCTAGTAATGCCTACGTACAAAAGGTCGGTAGTCATGCTCATCCGCGGCTTTGACATGTCGAAGGTAACGGATGGCGCCCAATTCGTTCTTCAACACCCTGTCGTGATTCAACGGACCTACAGTTACACCGCCGCCTCTGGTTCTGAGAAGACTGTTCTCGTACTCGAACGCAATGAGAGCGAGCTCACCAAGTTAGCCGAGCCCGCTGTGTGGTTTGCCGAGAACGTGCGAAAACAAATCGAGGACGCGCGAAAAGCAGCCGAGGAGGCTCGGTACCGCAATTGGACTGATTCGACAGGCGAATTCTCGATTGCGGCCAAATTCATCGAGTTCAAGAGCGACCAGGTTCATCTTGAGCGCAAGGACAATCGGAAAACGATCGAGGTCCCCATATCTCGCCTCAGCGAAGAAGACCAGAAGTGGGTCCGGGACGAGATCAAACGCCGGAGGGGCGGAGAACGGAAGGCAGCAGCTACGAAGTCCACAACAAAGAATGCGCGCGGTCGCTAAACGTCATCCTCCCATCGCATCCGCGAGCCGATCGAAAACGCGCATCGACGCCGGGGTCGCGTCGTAGGGGACAACGGAAACACCGCCCCGCCACGGGGCGGCCTCCCGCATTCGTCGGGGGTCGGCGGGCACGGGGAAACCCGAACAAGAAACCCCGCACCGACCGGGGGCTCACGTCCGAGAGCCGACACGCCGGGAAACCGGCCGGCGTCCCCCCGCCCCCTTCCTCGCCCACCTCTGTACTGGGACGCTCGCGGAGCGCCCCTGTACGACGGGTTGGTAACCCGTCCGGGAGGAAGGGCGGACGCCGTGCGCGTCCTCGGCCGGGTCAGCCGGATGGCACGCCCAGTCCGCTGACGCCCGCTTGTTCGAGGGCGTGTGGTGTTATGGTTTAAGCCTTCTGAGAGCCTTCCTTGCAAATTCCACGGTGTCCTCGAACTTGACCCAAGAGAGCTTTCCGACGGTCTTGCCGTCCGGCCCCATCTTGGTTTCGATTCGCAGGACCTGAATCCGCAATCTTACATGCTTCGGCAGGCGTCGCAGGTCGGGCACCCCGTACCGGCTGTTGCCTACCTTCTTCAGAATCCCATCAGCACAAAGCTGATCGAAGTCGACAGGGATCGACAGGAACTCAAGGATCTCGATCAACTGTCGTTGGGAGTCTTCCCCGCTCTCTTCTTCAGTGCTCACTATTCGCTCCTTAGTCTGAGTTTCCCCGGGACGCGGACATTGCGATCCCACGTCCCCGATGCTATCAGACCCGGGCGGATTTCCTTTCTATGGCCAACTGCGCGCAGGTTGACATCGAATGTCACTCGGGGTAGGATGGCTTCGATGAACGCCGGAATCGACATGCTGAAGCGCTGGATGGCCCTGGAGCGGGCGCTGGCCGACGAACTCGGAGGGGGGCTGGTCCTGGAGGAGTTCGCCCGGGAGTGGGGGGTCACCGTGCGGACCATCCGCCGGGACCTGGAGGTCTTAGAGGCACTCGGGCAGAAGCTGATCCACAACCAGGACGAGCAGGGCAAGTTCTTCTGGGAGTTCGACGGGAACTACGAGCAGGAGTTCCTGTTCGTCCGCAACCTACCCCGGAGCAGCCGCGTGCGGAAGTTCTGCATCGGATGCCCACGACTGAAGCTGCCGAAGTAGAAGGGGGAGCGGGCCGGCCCAATCAACGCCTGTCGGGGTCGCCCACGGACACGCAACCCCGTGATCCCCTCTGGAGAGTTGATTTCCGGGTCGCGTGGCACGCCCAGAGCGCAGCGATGGGCGTGGTGAGTCGCGCACGGGCCCGGCCACGCCCTTCGTGCCTCAGGGCGTGCCACCCTGCGGCCCTGCCGGCTCGCGGGTTAATCCCGCTCGCGGGCGTCTTCGAGGTAGGTGTAGCCGGCCAGGCCGTCCTCGTAGAAGCGCAGCAGGCGGCCGGCCTGGCGGTCGTCGATGCGGTTCTCGCGGATCGCCTGCTCGACCGCGGTGCGGAGCTGGCGGACCAGCACGCGGGGATCGAATTCCACGTACTGGAGCACCTCGCTGACCGTGTCCCCCTTGATCACGGCCTCGACCGTCACTTCGGCGGTCGAATCCATGGTGACGTGGACCGCGTTGGTGTCGCCGAAGAGGTTGTGCAGATCGCCGAGGATCTCCTGGTAAGCCCCGATGAGAAACGCCCCGAGGTAGTAGGGGCTGGCGTCCAGGGCGTGCAGCGGGAGGCTCCGCTTCACGTCGCGGCGGTCGATGAACCGGTCGATCTTGCCGTCCGAGTCGCAGGTGATGTCGCCCAGCACGGCGTGCCGGGTGGGACGCTGGTCGAGCCGGTGGATGGGCATGATCGGGAAGAGCTGCTTGATCGCCCAACTGTCGGGAAGCGACTGGAAGAGCGAGAAGTTGCAGAAGTAGGTGTCGCTCAGCAGGGCGTCCAGCCCGGCGAGCTCCTCGGGCACCTCGTCGGCCTGCCGGATCAATCGCTGGATCTTCCGGCAGATGGCCCAGAACAGGTTCTCCGCCTGGCCGCGCTGGTCGAGAGGGAGGTAGCCGCCGCCGAAGAGGTTCAGCGCCATGTCGAGGGCCTGCTGGGCGTCGTGGTAGCTCTCCAGGACGTTGCGCACGGAAAGGCCGCGGTAGGCGTCCATCAGGTCGACCAGGGGCTGCTCGGCGTCGTCGGGCAGGGAGGCGGGAACGCCGTTCTCGCCCAGGTCCGCCACCCCCAGGACGTTGAACACCAGCACGCTGTGGTAGGCGACCACGGCCCGGCCGCTCTCGGAGAAGATCGTGGGATGCGGCACGCCGGCGTCGTCGCAGACGCTTTGGACGTGGAAGATCACGTCGTTGGCGTATTCCTGGAGGGTGTAGTTGACGCTCGACTCGAAGTTGGTCTGCGAGCCGTCGTAGTCGACGCCCAGCCCGCCGCCCACGTCGAGGTACTCCAGCCCGGCGCCGTGCCGGACCAGGTCGACGTACACCCGGGCCGCCTCGTTCAGTGCCCGCTTGATGTACCGGATGTTGGTGATCTGGCTGCCGAGGTGGAAGTGCAGGAGCTTGAAGCAGTCCTGCATGTCGTGGGCCTTCAGCTCGGCCACGGCGCGCAAGAGCTCGCTGACGGTCAGTCCGAACTTGGAGCGGTATCCGCCGGAGGACTGCCATCGCCCGGCCCCCGGGGCGGCCAGCTTGACCCGAACCCCGATCTGCGGCCGGATGCCCAGCTCCCGGGACTTCTGGAGGATGATCTCCAGGTCGGTGTACTTCTCCACCACCAGGAAGATCTGCCGTCCGATGCGCTGGGCGAGGATGACGGTCTCGATGAACTCGTCGTCCTTGAATCCGTTGCAGACGATCGGCACGTCGTTCGTGGCCATCGCAATCACGGCCAACAGCTCCGGCTTGCTGCCGGCCTCCAGTCCGAACTGGTAGGGCCGGCCGAAGTCCATGATCTCCTCAACCACCTGGCGCTGCTGGTTGACCTTGATGGGAAAGATGCACTGGTAGCCGCCCCGATAGTCGTGCTCGCGAATGGCCTGCTGGAAGGCGGCCTGGATCTCGCCCAGGCGGTGCCGGAGGATGTCGCCGAACCGGATCAGCACCGGCGTCTGGATGCCCCGGTCCTGGAGCCGATCGACCAGGAGCTTCAGGTCGATCGAGCGCTGGGGGTCCTTCGTGGGATGGACGCAGACGTGCCCCAGATCGTTGACCGAAAAGTACCCCTTCCCCCATGCCGCCACCTCGTACAACTCGGTGGCATCGGTCACGCTCCAGCGACGGGTTTCCTGCTCAATCTCGAGCATCGACATGGACCCTCCCTCCTCGGGTCGGAAACTGTTCCCCGGCCTTCCCCGGGTCGGCCTCACGGGTCAGCCGGACACACGTCCTTGGGAACAACCCGATATCGCGATATCGCAATGTTACCCAATTTCTCCCCAACGAAAAGGGGTGAACCGGGCCGACTCGACAGAAAAGTCTCCCGTGCGCCCGCCGGAGGCACCGTGCGCAGCCATGTTCACGGCTGGCCACGGACCGGGTGGCACGCCCTGAAAGGGCGTGGTGGAAGTGTCAAAGTTCGGTCGCAAAGGCAGTGGCGCCCAACAACCAGGCCGACATCGTTTCAGAGGCGCTGTTGGTCGGGGACATGCTCGGACCAGGGTCCAGGGGCATGGTTGGCTGGCCACACTGCAAAGGCCACGCCCTCACAGGGCGTGCCACCCACCCGATTGCCTCACAGCCTTCATCATGCGGTTGACTGGAACAACTGCCCCTTAGGGAGGGATTGGGGCTGATTCAGGACGATACACGTGTTCAAGAACAATACATCAAAATGAAACAGGCGAGCCGGTCTTTGTTTGGGCCCATAGACCGGGCTCGCCTTGGCAACTTGAAAGCGGGTCGCAAGGACCCGCGGGGAGGGTTGCCGCTCTCCGTTCCGTTCTGCGTTCCCGTGAAGCCTCTTCTCTGTTCAGGCCCCGGTGGCCCGAGGGCGGGCCACCGGGGTTTTTGGGGGGGGTGATTGCTCTGCGAGTTGCAGAAGCGTAGCTATGCCTCTGTGCAAACAGCATGCCGTTCGATGAGCCCGGGCGAAGCAATCTGGGGCCCCCCCGTGGAGAAGTGGTTGGGCCAAGAAAAGGCACCGCCCGAGCAAGCTCGGGCGGTGCGGGAGAAGAACTGCTTAAGGCAAGGAGAACCGGCCGGCCTGTCATCAGCTTGGGGGGGATGAAGACGAGTCGCGGCCGGTCCTCGATTGGACAGTATCGTACAGGGAGCTACTTCACTTCTCCTCTTTCGGCGGCTCCTTCTTCTTCCCTTCCCCCCTCTTTCTCTTCCCATCGCCCTTGCCGTCTCCCTTTCCCTTCCTCCCCTCCATCATCTTCTTCATCGCTGCCGAGAACTCGTCCTTGCTCACTTTGCCGTCCTTGTTGGCGTCCATCTCCTTGAAGCGGGCCTTGGCCTTCTCGGGGTCACTCTTCCCCCCCCGTGACGCCAGAAACTCCTCCTCCGAGATGGACCCGTCCCCGTTCGTGTCCAGCCTCTTGAAGAAGTCCTCGGCGCTGAACTTCCCCCGCTCGCCTCCCTCCCTCTTCTTCTTCTCCTTCTTCTCCGGCTCGGCGCCAAGGCCGACACTGACGGCCACCAGGCACGCCACCACCGCAACCAACACCTTCGACCAAACTCGCATCTGCATCCTCCTCACTAGTGGGGTAAGAGACCCGTGCCGCAGGACTTGGCACCCGACCGGTTCGAGTCCCTCTACGACACGGTGTGCTCCGCTTAATAAACCCCAGGGCACTGCCGAAGTATCGCCCAGGAAATCCGTCTTCTCATCAGAGGAAAACCAGTCGCTGGGATGGTAAATCTGGGCAATCTCGGATGCTTGGGAAAGCCTGTTGCTGCCTTGCCCGCGTTTCTCTACGCTCCGAGCCGTAGGACGGATTGTCAATCCGTCCTTATTCCGGACGGGTTACCAACTTTCCCCCAACCTCCAACTCGCAGGCCCACTTGCGGCAGAACCACAAGGGAATGAACCCGGCAACGCCGAAAGAGCAATCCACGAGCTGGTGGTACCAGGGGATCCCTCGAATGGGTCCACAGATCAATGCCACCGGGACTACCAGCACGCAGGCGATCAGGCCAAAGCTCAGCACCCAGAGGTTGCGAACCGGGTCGCAAAGCGGACCGATGAATGCCACCGCGATCACCAAGTGGGCAAAGGCCAGCCAGTCCGTACCGTAGGCCATGAACGGGTACCGTGCGTGGGTATCGCGGATCCCTTGGTGGACCGTTGCGATCCACCGCTGCACGCCCCCGTAGGCCGCTGGCGGCACTTCCTCGGAGACGCCGAACCACCGAGCGACCAAGGAGATCTCCCCCTCCAAGGGGAATGCCGTCAACCCACTGAGCACCAGCCCAAGCAGGAAGAGGGCCAGCATCCAGCGAATGCGGCTCAGGAGAACCCGGCGGCGGTCACGCATGGGTATGCCTCCTTGTGGTGAGCGAGCCGTTGTCGGCAGTCATCGCTTGGCCCGGGCGTAGCGGAGCAAGGCGGAGCCGGGCTTCTGGGTGAGTTGGACTTCCAGCCCCCGGTCCAGCAGGTCGGCGCCCGGCGCGGTCTGCGCCTTCCCCGTGTCCAGATCGACGACCTCGTACGCCGCGCCGCGATCCAGGCCGTGAAGCCGGAACGTCTGGCTTTGGTGCGGGGAGGCGGGGCGACGCAGCGCGACGACCAGCCCCTCGCCGGCCTCGGGCAGGTCGAGCTGGTAGGCCATCCAGGCGTCTTGCGACGGCGAGTAGGAGGTCAAGGGATAGTAGTCGCCGTAGAAGAACTTTTGCACACTCCGGTACTGCTCGAGGAGGGCCTTGGCCTGCTTCATGGTCTCGGGGTCGTCCTGCGGGGGCAGGTGGCAGTTCAGCCCGGCGGTCATCGCGCTGCGGATCTCGTACTCGTTGCCTTTCACCAGGTTCGCCCCGTCGCTCATGTGGAGCGGCACCCAGGACATGAGGCCGAACATGTGGCACTGTTTGTGGATCGCGTTGACCGGCCAGTCGGTCCGCCACAGGGCGGTGGCCCGGCCGATCGTCTCCAGATCGATCCGCCGGCCGCCGCTGGCGCAGTTGTCGATGGCCAGGTGGGGATGGCGGGCCAGAAGCTCGTCCCACATCGCGTAGAGCCCCTCGATGTAGCGGATCTCGGTAATTCCCCGGCGGTCCGGCGGATCGGCCTCCTGCCAGTACTCCAGCGGCGCGACGTTGAAATCCTCCCGGTACCAGTCGAGGCCGAACTCGTCGATCCGGGCGGAGAGCCAGTCGGTGAGGAACCGCCGCGCGGCGGGCTCGCCCATGTTCCAAAGCCGGTCGCCCGCGGTGATCTGGCTCCGCCGGCTTTCCCAGAGGACCCAGCGGGGGTCCTCGTGGGGGACGCCCCAGTTCATGTTCCGCTGCTGGTACTCGGGCGTGCCCTTGGTCAGGCGCAGGAGCCAGCCGGGACGCTCCTGGAGCTTCGCCCAGGGGGTTCCCTCGCACACCCGCTGCGGCTCGAACCACAACAGCAGCTTCCTGCCCGAGCGGTGCAGCGGCTCACTGAGTGCCCGGAAACCCCCCGGATAGAGATCCTTGCGCACTTCCCAGTTGCCGTTGCTGGTGAACCAGGGGGCCCGGCCAAACCACTCGGCGTCGATCCAGTACAACTCGATGGGCAGGTCGTGGCGGACGATCCGCTGGATCGTCTTCAGGTGTTCGGCGGCCGGGGCGCCTCCCCAGCTTCCCACGAGCACGGGCAGGACGAGCGGTTTTCCGCCGGGGTGGGGACGATGATGGGCCAAGAGGAAGCGTCGCAGGAGGTTGTTGCCCCGCCAGCGCTCGCCTTGCCAGAAGAGGGTGAGGATCTTGGGCGTGCGGATTTCCTCGCCGGGCCGGAGCTTGAGCCGGGTCGTGGCCATGCCCGCCCGGGCCGAAAGCCGATCCTGGCCGTCGCGCCCGATCGCGGCCCGCCATTGGCCGGTCCAGCCGATCGCGATCACAACCCCTTCCCCGCCGGCGTCGAGGTTGAGAAACGGGAGGAACTCGCTCGATGAGCGTCCGCCGCAGGGCTCCAGCTCCAGGCGCGTGCCCGGCGCGAGAACCTTTTCCAGCGGGGCGAAGTCGTCGATCGAGCAGACCGCCCCCTTGGCGTAGTGGAGCACCGGCGAGCTGCTGCCGGCGAGCGGGAGGATCGCATCCAGCGGCCAGACGTCTTCGAGGAGCGGCGATTCGACCGCGCCGTCATTGCGAAAGTACAGGGTCCACTCGACCGCCGGGAAGTCACCATATCGGACGGCCGCTACCTTCACCCGCAGCCCGGTCTTGGGGTCCGCGTGGGTGACGACCTCTTCCGTCCGCCGCGCGTCCAGGGCCCGCGACGTGGAGGTGGTCTGCCATCCGGGGAGCAGCTCGGCCGACTTGCGGGAGCCGTACACGAAAGAGAAGGGGCGATGGACGGGCCGGGCCAGGAGCTTCGAGCCGGCCGGGGCGGCCGGCCCTGCTTTGGCCGTCCCTAGCGCCACCGACCAGGCCTCGGCAATCTGCACCTCACCAGGCTGGCCGTCTCCTGCCGCAGGCGCGGCCCAGAGAAAACCGGCGTTTGCCCCTTGGACGAGGAACAGGCACATTGCTGCCGTCAGAGCATTTCGGGTCATGGCACACTCCGGTCTTGGGGTTCTTCGGGTTCAGGGCGGAACGGATTGCCGCCGGGCTTTGCGGGCGTCACGGGGAGGACAACGACCAGGAAGCAGATCCGGCTCCAGGGGTTCCGTATCCCGGCACGGGACAAGCCCCGGACGCTCCCCCACCACAGTGCCCCGCAGGCCAGCCAGGCGTAGCCGTCGAGCAACCAGACGACTCCAGTGGCGCCCCCGGGCAGGAAGCCGCTCTGTGCCGGCTGGAGATAGCCGTGGATCAATGCCATGGGGAGCTGGATCAGCAGGAACAGGCAGAGGAAATCGGTGATCGAGTACTGCGGCGGCAAGCGTCGCTCTTTGCCCGCGCGCACGATCGGACCGAACACCCAGTTGGCGACCACCCCGCACGCGGCGGCAACGATCAGAAGCAGCACGGATATACAGCAATCCATGGGCTCCTCGCTCCCGGTCCCGCGGGCAGGTTCCACTGCGCCCGATCGTAGCATCCGTCCCGGGGCCCAGGCAACGGGCCGGCCGGCGCCCGGCGCAGGTCTACCAAGACTTCCTGGCGGGTTCAATTCGTGGATGGGTGCCATGGACCGCGAACTGGAGCCATCCCGTGCTTGACCGCCGCGTCGCCTCGGCCATAATGCATCCTGTCTATCGAGAGGATAGGGCTCTGCTGAGGAGCAACCCGTCCCGGACAAGGACGAATTGACGATCCGTCCTACGGCGGTGAGAAATGCGGGCGCGGAGGCGGCGATTGTACTGGGTCCTGGCCGTGGCGATGAGCTTGCTCGTTTCGGTGCTTGCGATGGCGTGGTGGACCATGATTCGCATGCCGGGGAAGAGCTATCGCGGCGACCTGCCGGCGGCCGATCAGGGCCTGGCGTCGCTCGCCGGGGAGCTTCGCCGGGACGTGGTCCGGCTGGCCGTCGAGATCGGCGAACGGAACGTGCTCCTCCGCCCCAGGCAGTTGAGCCAGGCGGCCGATTGCATCGAGGCCGAGCTCGCCGCCGCCGGATACCTTCCGCAGCGCCAGGAGTACCAGGTCCCGGGCGGACCCTGCTGGAACCTGGAGGTCGAGGTCCCCGGCGCAGCCCTGGCACACGAGATCGTCGTCGTGGGGGCCCATTACGACACGGCCTGGGGCAGCCCCGGGGCGAACGACAACGGCAGCGGAGTGGCCGCCATGCTGGCCCTGGCGCGGCGATTCGCCCCGCGCACCATCGACCGCACGCTCCGCTTCGTGGCCTTTGCCAACGAGGAGCCCCCGTTCTTCCAGACCGAAGCCATGGGCTCCCGGGTCTATGCCCGGCGCTGCGCCGAGCGCGGCGAGAAGGTCGTGGCCATGCTCAGCCTGGAGACAATCGGCTACTACGACGACCGGCCCGACACGCAACACTATCCGCCGCCCTTCGGGCTTTTGTATCCTTCGGAAGGGAACTTCATCGGGTTCATCGGGAACACCGCCTCGGGCGACCTGGTCCGCCGGACGGTCGCGGCGTTCCGCCGCAACGAGCCATTCCCCTCCGAGGGCGCGGCCGTGCCCGAGTCGATCTCCGGCGTCGGCTTCTCCGACCAGTGGTCGTTCTGGCGCGAGGGATATCCGGCGCTGATGGTCACCGACACGGCCATGTACCGGTATCCCTTCTACCACCACGCGCAGGACACGCCCGACAAGGTGAGCTTCGACCGCCTGGCCCGGGTCGTGCGCGGGCTGGAGCACGTCGTCGCCGCGCTGGTCGGGAGGTAGCGAAGTTCTACTGATCCTCCTCGGGGTCAGGGTACTGAGGGGGTGAGTTGCCGCACTTTTCGAGAATGCGCGGATAGCGACCTTTCTCGGCCGGAGAGTCGACCTGCTCGACCGCGATCTCGTGCCACCATTCGTCGCCAAAGTCGAACAAGTAAAAGAATGTCTGTCTCGGCTTCAGGTCGAGGGTTTCGATTCGCATTTCCGCGGCGTTTGCCGGAGAGTCCCCGGTGATGGAGTTTGGCTCCTCAGTCATGTAGGGGTGCGAATACTCGGCGGCGTCGCGCAGGCGGGCGCGGCCCCGGCTCCCCGGCCTGGGGAAATAGAACGAGTACAGGTGCTCGTCGTACCGGTCGAAGGCGCGGTAGATCGCCTCGTGCAGATCGTCGAGCGTCTGCTTGGCACGCACGGCGATCCGCCGCCAGACACTCGTTTGCCCGCTCAAAGCCACCTTGAACACATACACCTGCTGGGCCATGGCTCGCCTCCTGCTTCCGCAAGTCAAGGCACATCATGAAGCATAACCGGCGGTCCTTTGTCCGCCAATGGTGCCGTCGGGCCGCCCGCCGTTCGCGGCCCCCCAAGCCCGCCCCTTTCCTGGAGGGGGACCTAGCCCAAACTCCATCCTTGGCGATACGGGCGTCGCAGCAGCTCCTCGGCCCGGGGGCAGCTCGCCGCCTTCAGGTTCTTCGCGTCCCACTGGAGCTTCTCCCCCACGCGAAAGGCCACGTTGCCCAGCAGCACCGTCTCGGTCAGCGGGCCGGCGTAGCCGAAATGGCAGGCGGTCGGGCTGCCGGTCTTGCACGCGGTGAGCCACTCCCGGTAGTGGGCCACCGAGTCGGGCTCCCACGAGAAGCCGCCCGCCTTGGGACGCGGCTGCTTCGGCGCACGCAGATCCGGGAACCGCGACTCGGGCAAAAGGACCCAGGTGTACAGATCGGCCAGGAGCATCCCCTTGCTGCCCACGAACAGCATGCCGTAGCTCCACCGGGACCTCTGCTCCGCAGGCAGGGCCGCCGGCTTGCGCCCGTGGCACCAGGTCAACACCAGCGGCGGCTGGCTGCCCCGCGCGGGGAACTCGTACCGCACGCTCATCCAGCGGGGCGTGGTCTCCGGGTGGACCGGCGGTCCTTCCGCCTCGACCGCCGTCGGGTACGAAAGCGCAAGGGCCTCGAACGCGGCGTCGAGGTGATGGCAGCCCAGGTTGCCCGTCTCCCCGGTGCCGAAATCCCACCAGAAACGCCAGCCATAGGGGGCGTAAACCGGATGATAAGGCCGCTCGGGCGCCGGGCCGAGCCAGAGGTCCCATTTCAGATGGGCCGGCACGGGCGGGACGTCCTTGGGGCGCTCGCCCCCGCCTCGGCTGCCGCCGATCCACACGTGGCACGCCTCCACCGGCCCGATCGTCCCGGACCGCACCAGCTCGACCACTCGCCGGTGGCTCGACCACACGTGCCGCTGCGTGCCCAACTGCGTGGCCACCTTCTTGCGGGCCGCCAGCTCGGCCATCACGCGGCACTCGTGGACCGAATGCGCCAACGGCTTCTCGCAATAGACGTGCTTGCCCAGGTGCACGGCCATGACGCCGGCCACGGCGTGGGTGTGATCGGGCGTGCTGACCACCACGGCGTCGATCTGGCGGTCCAGCTCGTCGAGCATGCGGCGGAAGTCGTGGTACTTTCGGGCCTTGGGAAAGCGATCGAACACGGCGCCGGCCCGCTCTTCGTCGACGTCGCACAGGGCGACGACGTTCTCCCCCTGGACCGCCTCGAGGTTGACCGCGCCCCGGCCGCCGACGCCAATGACGGCGACGCCGAGCTTCTCGTTGGGCGAATTGCCCCGGGCGAGCACGCCGGGGGCCATCAACCAGGCCCCTGCGAGCAGCGACCTGCGAAGGAGCTGACGTCGGGTGGGTTTCTTCGCCATGGCAGTGGAACGACAAATGGGGGAGAGGATCACGAAAGGTCGAAAGGACGAAAACGCGAGAACGGCAGCAGGAGAGTGAGGGGCGAAGGCTGGACCTCCCGCCCGCAGCCCCCATCCCTTTCCTGTTTCGTGCTTTCGTCCTTTCGCGCTTTCGCAGTCCTCCTGCAAACCGTTGTCGTGCCCTTCCTACTTCCCCGGGCCCGGCCGGTAGATGCCCAGCTCGCGCACGCCCGGCGACTGGCCGTAGCAGCCGGTAATCTTCAGCTCGACCGTCGTCACGGTCACCTCGTCCAGGCGGATGACGAGCAGGTTATTGTCGTACTGGGCGTTCGCAATCCTCTTGACCACCTTCCCGTCGCAGAGGACCTCGAAATCCTTGGGGGCGAAGCTGTGGTGCTGGTAGCCGGTGATGCTCAGGGCCGCGATTCGCTCGGGCTGCTTGAACGTGACCACCAGCCGGTACAGGTCCTTGCCGTCCTCCTCGTCCCAGTAGGTGTCCGGATCGCCGTCGATGGCCGCCTGATCGCCTCCGGAGGCGCCGTCCTTCTCCAGGCCGTCGGGGCTGGTGGCCGTCCCCTGGGGCGCGATGTTGACCATCCCGCCCAGCACGATTGTCGCCCCTTCGGCAACCTGCCGGGCCGCCGGAGACTTGCAGACCTCGAGCACCCTGCGCACGGCCGCGGCAGCCGCCTCCGCGTCGGTCCTCTGGACGCTCCTGGCGATCTTGACCACCGCCGTGGCCGCCTCCACCTCGAGGTCCTTGTCGGCCAGGCAGCTCCCGGCCACGTCCAGGGCCTTGGGGTGATTCAGGTCGGCCAGCGCGGCCAGGACCAGCTTCTTCTCCTCGGCTCGCCCGGACAAGGCCAGGGCCTCGGCCAGGAGCTTGACGCTCTCGGCCGCGGGCCGATCGCTCGGCATGGCCGCCAGGCGCACCAGCCCGCGCACGGCGAGCACCTTATGGGCCTGGCTTGCAGCCGATCGGGCGATGCCCGCGAGGTCGTCGATAGCGGCCGGGTCCGGCCACTCGGCCAGGCCGCGGATCGCCGCGTCCTTCACGCTCGGCTGGGCGTCGCCGGCGGCGGCCCGAAGCACCGCCAGGGACTTCGCCCCCGGCGTCCGGGCGAGGATGCGCAAGAGCGAGCACCGCACGTCCGCGCTCGGGCCCGGCAGCGCGGCAATCACCGCCGACGCGGCCGCCTCCTTGTCCTCGATCCGCTGACAGGCGGCGATCAGGGCCCTTTCCACGTTGCCGCGCACGCCTTCCGCCCTGGCCTCGACCAGGAGCCTGACCATGGCCGGCAGGTGCCGGACCTCGGCCAGCACGGCCAGGGCGCCGAGGGCCTCGGCCGACGCCCCCGACGCGGCGTCGGCCGCCGTCTCCAGGAGCATGGGCACGGCCGAGGCGGCACCGCGGGCCGCCAGCGCGCCGATGGCCTCGCGCCTCAACCCGGGCTCGCCGCGCCGGGCCACGCCCACGAGCAGCTCGTCGACCTCGTTGCCGCGAAGCAGCCGGAGGCTTCGCCGGGCCGCTTCCCGGGCCTCTCCCGCGTCCGCCGCCGAGACGCTAAGCAGCAGCGTTGCGCAGGAGGCGTCGCCCAGCCGGCCCAACGCGCCGAGCGCCGCGACGCGAACCGCCGGGTTCTCGCTTTTGGCGGCTGCCAGCGCGGCGGGCAGCGCCGATTTCGCCGATTTGCCGTCGATCAGGCCGAGGATCGAGACCTGCACCTCGACCGGCAGCGACGCCAGGTCGCCCAGGATCCGACCGAGGATCTCGGTCCCGCCCAGCTCGCAGGCGACCCTGGCCGCCGTCAAACGGAGCGAGCGATCCTCACCTCGAAGCGCCGCGAGGAGCACGGGGACGGAGCCCGCGTGGTCGGTCGTTACCATGCCCCGCAGCGCGGCCGCCTTCAGGCTGCGGTCCTGCGACGTGGCGTAGACCTCGGCATAGACCTTCGCGGCCTCGGCCGCCTGTCCCTCGGCCGCCATGCGCTCGGCACACAACAGCAAGGCGTGGAGCGCCGCCGTGGCGGACCGCTTGGGCACCTTCGCTCCCTGGAGGCCGCGCAGCGCTTCCGCACTGCCGATTTGCCCCAGGGCGTGCAAGGCGGCGTCGGCCAGCTCGGCGTTTCCGGTCAAGGGAAGCAAGAGCGGCACGGCCTGGGGGTCGCGCCGCGCGCCGATCGAGAGAATGACCCCGATCTTCAAGTCGCCCTGAAGGCCGGCCAGGGCGCTGCGCAGCGCGGCGTCGACCTTCGGCCCGGGGATGCTCTGGAGCGCCAGCCGCGCCACGGTGGCCAGCTCCTTATCGGCCAAGAGCGGGGCCAAAGCGTCGACCGATTCCGGCGACCCGGCCTGGCGGAGCTGCCGGCAGACCCAGTCCTTGCACTCCCGGGTGGCGGCGGGCGATTGCAGCGTGGCCAGGAGCCTGGCCTCGATCGCACGGAGCTGTTGGGGCGTGGCCGAGCGGATCTCCGCCTCAATGGCCGCCAGCGCCGCGCGCGGCTGGTCGAAACGGTAGCCAAGCACTTCCTTGTAAGGCTCCGATGCCTGTTGGCCCGCCGCCGCACAGGCCATCGCCAGCACGGCAAGCGCCGACGCCACGATAGGGCGAACGTGTCGAGTCATGGGGTCTCTCCCTTGGAAAGCTCCGAAGGTTTACAGGTGCCAGGGGCTGCGCATGGCGCGGGTCAGCAGTTGCGAGGCCCCGGGGTCGTCGAGGATGACTTCCCGGCGCGGGTCCCAGCGTATCTTCCGGCCCGTGTGGATGGCGATCATGCTGAGCTGGGTGATCGAGTCGGAAAGGACCGCCACGCCGGCCGGGGCGATGGTCCGGCGCCGCGTGCGCACGCACTCGATGAAGTTCCCCATGTGGCTGCGGCTGTCGTAGAGCCGCACTTCGCCGGGGCCGATTTTTTCGCGGGCCAGCGTGGCGGGCTCGGTCTGGAGCCCGCCGCGGCTGATGGCCACCCGGCCGCGATCGCCCACGATCGTCGCGCAGTCGCCCCCCGGCGTGAAGCGGAAGCTCACCCCGTTGGCGAACTTGCCGCGCACGAGCCAATCGTACGGGGCGTCGAACAGCCCGGTGCCGAACTTGCCGGTCCCTTCGTACTCGACCGGCACGGCGCCCGCGTCGTCGCCGAGGGCCCAGACCATGTCGGTCAGCGGATGGGCCCCCCACCCGCCGATGAACCCGTGGGCGTTGTCCAATACCCAATACGTCCCCCAGCAGGTGCAGCGGTCCTTGGTGTACGGGCGGAAAGGCGCCGGGCCGAGCCAGAGGTCGTAGTCAAGGTTCTCCGGCACGGGGATGGGCTCCAGCGAGCCCCCCTCGAATCCGTAGCTCGGCGCGGTGACTTCCACGGCCTGGATTCTGCCGAGCCGGCCGTTGCGCACCAGCTCGCAGCCGAAACGGATGTGGGCCATGGACCGCTGCTGGGTGCCGTACTGGAACACCCGGCCGTAGCGCTCGACCTCGCGGCGCAGGGCCACGATTTCCTCCATGCTGATGCCCAGCGGCTTCTCCACGTAGACGTCCTTGCCGGAGCGGACCGCCAGCAGCGCCGCGGGCACGTGCCAGTGGTCGGGCGTGCCGATGGTCACGGCGTCGACGTCCGGCCGGGCAAGCATCTCCCTGAGGTCGCGGTAGGGCGTGCAGACCTTGCCGCCGTAGCGGCGATTCCAGGCGTCGGCGTGCTGCTGGCGGCGGTCGGCGAAGACGTCGCAGACGGCGACGATCTTGACGTTCTCGCAGGCGGCGGCCTCGTGCATCAGCCCCGACCCGCGCCCGCCCACGCCGATCGACCCGACCGCCACCTGGTTGCTCGGCGCGGCCGCCCCGAAGACCGACGCGGGGACGATGGCCGGCAGCGCCATCGCGGGCAGCGCGATTGCCGTGCCGGCGCCGGCCGCCCGGCCCAGGAACTCCCGGCGTGTGACGTGTTGGCTCATGGCTGTTGTTCTCTCCTCTTGTTGCTCTGGTTCGCCTTGCCAGACCCCCTACGTATACTCCGAATCGGGCCGCCGTGCAACCGGTGGCGATAAACCGCCGGAACTATCCCTCGGACAGTAGGATCGTTTAACCGCAAGCCGAAGGCGTGCGTGCCCGGATGGGCTGCGCGGCGGCAGGGCGGGCGACCGCGTGGGATTGCGGAACACGCTCGCCTTCGGCTTGCGGCTAAACGAACAACGAACGGGGACGACCGAGCTGTTCACTCGTAGGTGAACTCGGCCGTGGCGCGGCACGGCTTGTCGGCGCTCAGCCGCACCCATCGGGCCGAATAGCCGTCGGGGAACCGGTGCACCAGGGCCTCACCCGGCCGGACGCTGAGCCGATCGTACGCCGACCACGTGCCGTCGGCCAGGAAATCGACCTCCACGGTGAATCGCACCGGATCGGGGGAGTCGTGGGTGAGCCGGAGCGTTTTCTTGTCGTAGCCGGTCATGAGATACGGGTCGCAAGGCGCGTTGGCGGCGACCGGGGTGTCGTGCCACGGCCCGCCCGTGCCTCGCGGCTTGCCCAAACGCCACAGGTCGTCGACGTTCCCCAGCCACAGGCCGGCCTTGCCGTCGTTCGAGCGGAAGAAGTGCCCGTCCGGCTCGGCGTCGCTCCGGGTGCCGGCGAGCACGAGCAGGCCGCGCCAGCTACAGAAATCGCTGATGCGCTTGTGGTGCGTGGCGACCGGCCGGATCCCGCGGATTCCGCCCGCATCGGCGCGGGGCAGCTCGTAGAACGTGCCGTGGGCATTGAAGAGGAACCGCTCGGTCACCACTTCGCGCTTCCCGCGAGGCCAGCCCGAGCCGAAGGGCGCGTCGTACGCGGCCGGGCCCTTCGGCAGCAGGAACCGCTCCTTCCCCTGGCCGACGATCACCGACGAGCTGCCCACCACGAAGTCCGGCCCGCCGACGCCGTACTTACTGCGGAGCACCTTTTCGCGCACGGGGTCGTCGGTGCGCCCCAGCTCGAGTCTTCCGTCGACCTGGTAGAAGCCGGTCTGGCCGACCTTGCCCCCCTCCTCCACGTTCGCGGCGAACAGCAGCGTGCGCGCGTCGCCCTGGGCCGGCTTGACCAGGCCATCGCACACGGGCCCTTGGCTCGACGCCTCGGCCAGCGATCGGAACATGGCCGGGTCGGGTGGGCCGGCCGGGTTCGACACGTGGAAACAGGCCGTCACCCCGGGCACGTCCCGGTCGGACGTCACACGGAGCCAGGCGGCCTTGCGCTCGGGCCCCCACGTCCAGAGGGCGTAGCCGCGGGGCGGGATCCGGATCGCGGCCAGGGGCGTCCAGCGGCCGCCGCCGGCCAGGTCGGCCTGCACGATGAAGATCGCATCGCCGTCGCCGCGTTGCCTCAGGTGCAGCACGCCCCGCTCGAACCCCGCCACGAGGAACGGCTCCGACGGCTGGCTCGCCTTGACGTCGTCGTCGAGCCACGGCCCGCCCCAGCCGCTCGGCGGCCCGTAACGCTTGAGGTCCTCCACCTGACCGAACCACAGCGCCGAATGCGACTGCCCGGCCAGCTCGTTCTGCATGATCGAGGCGTCGTCCCGGGCCATGACGATCCGGCCGCCCCACCAGCAGTAGTCGACCGGCATCTTCAAGTACGTGGAGATGGGTCGCAGTCCGGCCGTGTTCGACGCGGAGAACGACTTGGGGAAGTCGTAGAACATGCCGTGCATGCCGAAGAAGTAGACCTGGTTGGCCGGATCGATGAGGTGGCGGGTGACGGCGGTGAGCCGGGCCCGAAGCTGGTGCACGTCCGCCGCCCGAACGTTGCCCGTCCGGTCGATGAAGTACGGGCCGAGGATCAACTGGTCCGACTCGCGGTGGACCATGCGCCCGGCGTGCGTCCCGCCGACGCTCGCCGGATGGACGCTCAGCTTCAAGTCGGCGTCGACCGAGTAGAGCTTGTCATCACTCCCTTCGGGCTGATGGGGTGGATACGTCAGGAACCACAGCTTGCCTGCCCAGGCCGCCACCGCCCCGATCCCGCACTCGCCGGAGCCGCTGAAGACCGTCAGGTGGGGATACGTGCCGCTGAGGTTGAGGACCTTGTCGACGGGCGACGCGGGCGTGTCCGCACGCATCGCGGTCGGCAACGCGCCAGCGGCCAGGAGCGCCGCAACAAGGGTGGGCTTGATCACTGTTAAACCTGGTTCCCAAGCTCCGGCTTAAACCTGGTTCCCAAGCTCCGGCTTGGGAACCCCTGGACGTTCCGAAGCCAAAGGCAGGTCAGGCACCCCGCCCCTCACGCCGCCAGGGCCAGGAAGCACTCCTGCTCGAAGACCCAGTCGTCCGACTGCCAGACGTGGTCCGGCGGGCGCAAGACGTATCGCGCGCCAAGCTCCTCGCGCAAGCGGGCGGCCGTCGGATTGCGGCTCTTGAGCGTGTCCGCGTACGCCGCCGCCGCCTTCTCCTCGTCATGCAGCTCCCCGTAGGCGTGCAGCCGGATCACCGCACTGAGGGTCCCGGCAAGGCGATCCTCGCTCGCCAGGCGCGCGGCAGCCTCGTACTCCTTCGCCCGCAGCTTCGCAATCGCCAGGGCGGTGCGGAAGTACGCCCTCTGCCGGGGAAACGGGCAGTCCAAGCCCTTCTGGAAGATCGCCACGGCCTCCTCGAGGTTCCCTTCCTTCAGGAAGATCATTCCCCGAACGTGCAAGTCGATCCAATCGGCCAGACAGACGGGCTCCGGGGTGCCGAGCATCGCGCGGGCCTCCTCGTGGCGACTCATCAACACCAAGGTCGACGCCAGGCCGTTTCGGGCCACCCGGTTGTGCGGAAACGTGGCGGTAGTGTCCCGATATGCCAAGAGGGCCTCATCAAAACGCCCCAGCTCCTTGAGCACCTCCGCCCGGCCAGTGCGGGCCACCACGTTATCCGGGAAGCGCTCCATCGTCTCGTCGTAGGCCCGCAACGCCTCCTCCGATCGACCAAGCGCCTTGAGCACCTCCGCCCGGCCATTGCGGGCCACCACGTTATCCGGGAAGCGCTCCATCGTCTCGTCGTAGGCCCGCAACGCCTCCTCCGAGCGACCCAAGGAGACGAGGGCCTCGGCGTAATGATTGTGCGTCTGCGGATCGAAGGGGGCCCACTCGACGGCCTGGCTGGCGAAGCTCAACTGCTCTTCGGGGCACCCGCACTGTGCGGCCCGCCGGGCGAGGTCGCAGAGCGTCTTGGCGATCTGCTCGGGCGTCGAGTTCTTCTCCTGGTACTTGACGAGCTGTGCGGCAAAGCGGAGGGCCTGGCTGCGTTTGCCCCGTGTGAGCAGGGCCTCGATGGCCTTCTTCTGACGCTCGATGCGATCGAGGATCTCGTGCCCGGGGCGCACCTTTTTCGGCCGGCGGGACTCGGCCGAGGGGTCGCCGCTCGGTTCCGGCTGCACCTCGCGGCGCTGGGTTGCCCGGACCAGGACGAGGTTCTCTTTCCAGGCCAAGAGGACCCGGCGGTGGTCCGGCAGTCGGGCCAGCGCGCGATCGGCCAGCAGCTCGACCCAGACCGCGTCGACGCGGCTGCGGTCCTCGCCGGCCAGGGCCGCGCGGCGGAAGTAGCCCCGGGCGATGAGCAGGTCGTCAAAGGCCCGCTTGTCGGCCGCGCACGCGAACAGGCCCTGGGGGAGCGAGTCCCACGCAGTGCGGCGGTCGAGGACGTACGGCTGATTGGAATCGAGGTCCTCGACGAACCGCACCACCCGGCCCGCATTGGCCGCCCGCGCAAGCCGGCACGCCGCGGCCGGGTCCCCCTGGGCCGGGAGCGGCCTGGCGTAGAGCCGATCGCCCAGGAACGTCTCGACCGCCTCGACCGCTTCGATGCCCAGCAGGTCCTCCAGGCACTCGGCCGCTTCCCGACGGGTGTCCTGCTCTTCCTCCCGGTCCAGGAGGATCAGCAGCAGGTGCATTCCCCGATCCTGCTGCCAGAGCCGCTCCAGCTCCCTTCGGGCAGCATCGTGGGTGGTGGCCGAGAGCCGCACCACGTCGTCCACGTTGGCGAACAAGTAGGGGACGTCCGACCGCGCGCAGGGGACGAGCGTTTCCGGATCGTCGACGTGGAATCGGCGCATCGAGTCCGGCTCGATGAGCACCGCAACCTCGGCCTGTCCGGAAATCAGGGCATCCACTACAGGGTCTCCAACGGTATGCCGATCTTGGCGAGCTCCCGTCGCAGCGACTTCTGGATGATCTGGTTCTCCCTCTTCCTCTCCACCGGCCCGACCACCCGCTCGATGGCCCGCTGGTGGATTGCGCCGCAGATGTGGACCTCGATGAACTTATCGTCCTCGCGCGTGGGCCCAACCCAGAGCAGTATCGCGGGGAAATCGTCGGGCCGGGTCCCCAATTCGATTCTACTGGCCAGTTTGGCAACGGCAAGCCGGTGCCGGTCCTTCCAGGTGGCTCGATACCCGGTAGGCGGAGGGGTTACCCCGGTCGCGGTCCGTTGTACGAACACCAGCGAGTTCTCCTCGAAGACCGAGGCTCGATCCTCAATCGCCCGCTCGCTCAGGACCATGGAGTAGTGCCCGTAGCTGGTCACTCCCCGTCCGTCGAGCGTCAGGGCGCCGAAGACGATCTCGTCCCTGTAGTATGGAAAGAGGAGGTCGTCGATGGCCGCGCGGACGTCGTCGACGGGATTGGCCTAGGGCAATCGCTGTCCTGCGAGGACCGATTTGTAGAAGCTGCTGTACAGCTCGTTGGGGCTGGAGGCGAGCCTCTTCACCTCGCTCAGCGGACAGCACACGGCGGCCTCGGACTTCTTGACGGCCTCACGGAACTGCTCAACGTTGTCGAGACAGTTGCGGGCCGAGGCTTGGCGGAGGGCCTCTTGTTCCCGCTCGGCCAGGGCCGCCTGCTCGTGGGCCGCCCCGGCCGCGCGCACGTTCGGGAATCCGACGTCCTTGCCGCAGACCGGGCAGCGGTCGACGTAAGGGGGCACCTCTTGGCTGCAACGAGGGCATTTCATCTTTCCCGCGACCTCCCGGCACTGTAGCACGCCAGTATAGCCTGGCGACGAGGCCTGTACAGCCCGTCCGAAGAAGCTATTCCCGGGACACCATGCTTAATTCCCGTCAACGGCTGCCCTGCCAGCGCATGGCTGGGCACGGTCTGCCGCTCCCTCCTTCACGTCCACAACTGCCGGTCGAGCATGCGGTAGTTGATGGCCTCGTTGAGGTGATTGGGCCGGATCGATTCGCTCTGGTCGAGGTCGGCGATGGTCCGGGCCACGCGGAGGATCTTGTCGTGGGCCCGGGCCGAGAGGCCCAGCTCCGTCATCGACGCCCGCAACACCTCGCTGCACTCGGCGTCCAACGCGCAGTGCCGGCGCGTGAGCTTGTGGTTCATGTCGGCGTTGTAGCGGGCCACCGTGCCGCGGAACCGCCCGGCCTGGATCGCCCGGGCCGCGGAGACCTGCGTGCGCATCTCGGCGCTCGTGGTCCCCGACCGCTCGGAGGAGAGCTCCCGGAACGCAACGGCCGGGACCTCGATGTGGATGTCGATCCGGTCCACCAGCGGCCCGCTGATCTTCGACATGTACCGCTCGATCTGCGGCGGGGTGCAGTGGCACGAGCGGCGCGGATCGCCCCGGTAGCCGCACGGGCAGGGGTTCAGCGCGGCCACCAGCATGAAGTTCGCCGGGAAGGTGGTGCTGGCCAGTGCCCGGGCGATGGTCACCGTGCCGTCTTCCAACGGCTGGCGCAGCACCTCCAGGGTGCTCCGGTTGAACTCGGGGAGCTCGTCGAGGAACAGGACGCCGTTGTGGGCGAGGCTGATCTCGCCGGGGGTGGGCGTGGAGCCGCCGCCGACCAGCCCGGCGTCGCTGATCGTGTGGTGCGGGTTGCGGAACGGCCGGGTGGCCAACAGCGGCTGGCCCGGCTTCAGCCGGCCCATGGCCGAATAGATCCGCGTGGTCTCGATCGACTCGGCCGGCTCCAGGTCGGGCAGGATCGAGGGGAGGCGCTTGGCGAGCATGGTCTTGCCCGAGCCGGGCGGGCCGAGCATCAAGAGATTGTGCCCCCCGGCGGCGGCCACGGTCAGGGCCCGCTTGGCCATCTCCTGGCCGCGCACGTCGGCAAAATCGTCCTCGTAGGCCGAGAACTCGGAGAAGAACTCCCCGAGCCGCGACGGCGCCGGCTCGATGGCCAACTGGCCGCTTAAGAAGCTCACGGCCTGAGCGAGGCTCGACACGGGGATCACCTCGATGCCCTCGACCACGGCCGCCTCGGCGGCGCTCTCGGCCGGGACGATGAGGCCATGGAGGTTTTGCTCCGAGGCCGCGGCGATGGCCATCGACAGCGCCCCCTTGGCCGGGCGCAGGCTGCCGTCCAGGGCCAGCTCGCCGACCACGGCGAAGCGATCGAACCGCTCGAGCAGGACCTGCCCGCTGCCGGCCAGGATGCCCAGGGCGATGGGCAGATCGAAGGAGGCGGCCTCCTTGGGCAGGTCGGCCGGGGCCAGGTTGATCACGACCCGGTTCTGCGGACGCTGGAAGCCCGAGTTGACGATCGCCCGCTCGACCCGGTGCGTGCTCTCCTTGACCGCGGCCTCGGGCAGGCCGACGAGAATGGTTTTGGGCAGCCCGGCGGGCGAGACGTCGACCTCGACTTCCACCGGCACGGCATCGATGCCCAAAAGCGAGTAGGTCTTCAATTTGGCGAGCATGGCGGCTCCGGCCGAGCGACGAGGACCCCCATGTCCCGGTCCGGCACCCCTCCGGCGGCACCTCGGACCGGTCGTGGTGGACCTCTCGCCCCCATTGTGGCGGGAGACAAGAAGCTTCGCAAGGGGATCTTGGGCATGCGGGAGGAGGATCTCGCAAAGGCGCCGAGGCGCCCAGGACGGACAGGTCGTGGTCATCCACGACCTGGTGCAACGTACGCCCGGCCGGGTACCGCGTCACGCCCGGGCCTACGCCGACCTGAAGACGGTCGCGGTCGAGTCCGTCACCCGGTTCCGCGACGAAGTCCGCCAGGGCACCTTCCCCGGCCCGCAGCAGACGCGTCTGAAACCGCTATGGCTCCGGATGGCGGGCGATGTCCACGGGATTCGCCAAGGGACCTCTGTTCCCTTTAGGGTCCTGCAAAGAGAGTCAGGGCCCCGCCCGGCGGAGCAGGTGCAACTCATCATCGCCGAGACAGAATAGGTGGTTCTTCAGCAGCCCAGCCATGCCCAACAAGTTGACCGGGCCTCTCAGAGGATCAGTGAAACGCGCCACAAGGCAGGGCACCTCCAGCCAATTGGCCGCGACACAGAGACATACTCCGGCGCGCCAGAAGGGAGCGGAGCCGCCGCCCGCCAGCGCGAACGACATGGGCTCACCGCCAAAACGCATCCCCAAGTCATGGGCGAGCTCCTGCGAGAGGACCGTCTCAGCGGCCCCCGTGTCCAACAGGAAATCGACCTCGAGCGGCGGGCCGAAATAGACCCGCCAACTGTTGCTGGCATAGTACCGAGCGTGAGCAACGGAGGCGACGGCGAGTCGCAGCACGAACTGTCGCTGCCTCTCGTCCTCCTCCGCCCGATTCTTCCAAGAGTCGACGAGGTCACATTGCTGCCCCACACATCGCGGAATCCAACCCTTAGAGGTCCGGCCGGGGGTGGGAGCGCTCATGGCACGCGTACCTGAGGGCGCGGTACGTTGATGATTCGTGGTTGACGCCACCTCAAGATTCTATTCCGCATAATCTGGTCGCGCACCTCTTGGTACGTTGTGCCGCTGATCAGTACATACCCACCCATCTCGGTCCCGACAATACGCGCCTCCTTCGCGACATCGTGATCGACAAGCGCGACAATCCAGCCGCCTTGCTCCCGGATGAGGTCGATGAGATGTTCGTCCAACCACTGACGAAGGCGGTCGGGCTGTCTCTCTGGGTAAAGGATGTCCCTGCATCGGCCGAAGAGAATCCGTATTCCGGGTTCTCCAGTGTCGGGATCCCCCGCCTTGTCAATATAGTCGGTTGCCCCAGCCGAGATGCACTCCACGCAATTCGGATAGCTGGGGTACTGAGTATAGATAATGATGGGTGTCCCAGGGCGCAGAAGTTGGTAGTCCCTTGCTAACTCGGTCAGCAGCTTCAGAGCCAATCTGCCGTCCACCTCTTTGCCCAGGTCGACAGGAGCGCACATGTCCAGGATAAGGAGGTCGTACGGATCAGATTGAGCGCCTCGGTCAAGCAGGCAGTCCATCGCGGCATTGCCGTCATAGGCGACGTCAACTCGGGCGGGCAACTTGGAAAGGACCGATACAACTTCCTCACAAGCTTCCTTGTGATCGTCCATACACAGAATCCGTGGCAGACGCTTGTCTTCGGCTGTCATTTCTTACTCTCGTCTGTTGGCAATTCCAGCACAAAGTGGGCCCCCTCCGGCGGCGTGCCGATCTCGCGCAGTGTGCCGCCGTGCGCTTGGGCAACCGCCTGAACGTAGTGGAGCCCCATCCCGGTCCGCTGTGCCTGCGAGCTCTCGAAGAGTCGAAACGCCTTGCCGTTCTTCAAGTGCGGAGGTACCCCCGGGCCGTTGTCCAGAACGTGGATCGCGCACACGCCGGAGCCAACTTCGACCCACGCGTCGATCCGCCCGCCCACCTGTATATGAGGGGTGAAGTACTGTGCGTTTGCCAGCAGCTCCATCAGTGCGTTTTGAATATGTCCCCGCGATCCGAGAACTCGAGGATTCCCTTGGTGCCGAGCGAAACAGACGCGATCGTCCTGGAGCGTCTCCACAATGGACTGCACGAGGTCGTTGAGCGGTACCTCTTCAGGGGAGATGCTACCCTGCAAGGTAGTAAGGTGCGTGGCGACCTGAGTTGCATTCTTCAGGAAGCAAATCGCCCTGTTCAATCTGTCCAAGGCTGGTTTCTTCCCCAAGTCGAGCTCCAGATCGAACGACGCCCCCTCCAACACGGTGACCCAGTTCTTCAGACAGTGACTGATGGATGTAACCGTTCACGGCCTGGAGTCATTTTTTC
>Ga0315290_10000101_pt1 | contig 48007 bp, 48 predicted proteins | sample YL17G12_0_MG_FD_203627 | JGI IMG/M metagenome (GOLD analysis project Ga0315290, IMG submission 203627) | Sediment microbial communities from Yellowstone Lake, YNP, Wyoming, USA - YL17G12_0 | ecosystem: Environmental > Aquatic > Freshwater > Lake > Sediment | place: USA: Wyoming | collected... | reverse complement strand
ACTTATCCATTGGAGTCTCCTTAAAAAGGGTTTTGTGGCGTAACACACGACCACGTATCTTTGGGACGTTATTATAACGATCCCGTATCAAACCCGGGAGACTCCGGTTTCATAGTTTCTCTGTGGTTAATCTTCCTCCTCCATTCACTTTTCATCAAAACATACCACAAACATACTACAAACTACATACAAACATAGTGCAAACATAGTCCAAACCACATCACTTTTCATCAGAATTCATCCAAATCTCGCCGAATTTCACACTTTTTTCTTACCCATCTTACCTAATCGTTACAATCGTTACGTAAAAATAAGCACTTACATCAATTCCAACAACGTAAAATAAGCACTTACATCAATTCCCCGCCACGAAAAATAAGGAGTTACATCAATTCCACACAACCAAAAATAAGCACTTACAACAATCCCCCTACCCCACCACCTATTTATTTGCATTGGCGAATCTGCATTGTTAAAATGAACGACAAAGTTGCGTGCTTTTTCGCGATTTTTTTACAATAAATTTGGACAAAAAACGGCGTTTTAAGGGTCAAAAATGGCCCTGGCCGTTTCCCACAAAATACCTAACTACTTGTAAATACTAATGTTGGAGAAATTTTGATGAAAAGTATTATCAATAAACCCGACTTCACCCCCCGCACACTCACTTTCGGTGAAGTTAAGTGCTTTAGTTACAATAAGTTACTTAAAGACGAGCTGGCCGCAGGCCTCAGCACTGAAGACGCCTTCTTCATGTACCGCATAATGCTCTACAACCGCTCGTTCGAGACCATGATAATCAAGCTGCAAAGTGGAGAGTTGGTACCGTTTGAAGGATATAAGTTCTCTGGTGCAACGCACTTATCGATCGGGCAGGAAGCGGTTGCGATTGGCGCCAACGCGGCCCTGCGAGGCGACGACTACATAACCAGTTCGCATCGCGGACACGGACACAGCATCGCCAAGGAGGCTTACGCCCTCAAAACGATGACCAAAGACCAATTGAAAAATTTCATAACAGGCGTAAGTTTTGTCAGCGACAAGACGAACCTGTTCGAACAAGCAATGGAAGTGCATTTGTACCGTACCATGGCGGAATTTTTGGGCAAAAAGGAAGGCTACTGCCGCGGCAAAGGAGGTGGGATGCACATAGCGGATTTCAATGTGGGTCACCTTGGCGCTAATGCTATTGTGGGCGGGAGTATTCCCATCGCGACCGGGGCAGGTCTCTCGATGATGCTCCAAGGTAAAGATCGCGTAACCTTGTGCTTTTTCGGCGACGGGGCCTGCAATAATGGGGTATTCTGCGAATCACTGAACCTGGCCTGCATGGACCAGCTTAAAAAAGGAGTGCCGGTAATATATCTGATCGAGAACAATCAGTTCGGTATGACCGGTCGCAATCGAGATGAAATAACCGGTATCGACTATCTGGCCCGGCGAGGCTGGGCCTATAAAGACAATGGTATGCATGCGGAAGTTATCAATGGCATGAACGTGCTGGCAGTACGTGATGCAGTGAGCCGGGCGGCGGAAATTTGCCGTAAAGGCGATGGTCCGGTGCTGCTGGAAGCGATTACGTATCGCTATATGGGACATTCCCTGAGCGATCAAAACCTCTACCGCCAGGAAGAAGAAATCGAAGCATGGCGGCGTGAAGATGCTATCGAACATATCAAAGAGGAACTGATAAAAGCGGGCGTGGCCGATGCAGCAAAACTCGACGAAATCGAGCAAAACGTTACAAAACAGATGAAACAAATTACCATCGCCGCAGCTCAAAGCAAATATCCCGACCCGGCAACCATCTACGAAGGTCTGTTTTCTGATACGACCAGCGAAAGCGTTTCTGAAACGTATAAAACCACCGATTACCATAAGGACCAGATTAAAGACTACCGCGATTCCAATGGGTGTATGCCGTATCGGCGTGCAATTCTGGAGGCGTTGACCGAGGAAATGCTTCGTGATAAGCGGGTGGTCTTATATGGCGAAGACGTAGCCGAGCACGGTGGTGCGTTTGCCGCTAACAGTGGTTTGCTGGAGATATTCGGGCGTCAGCGTGTTTTTAACGCCCCAATATCCGAGGCGGCTATTTGCGGTTCGGCGGTGGGAATGGCCATGACCGGTATGCGACCGGTAGTGGAGTTGATGTACATCGACTTTATTCTCATGAGTATGGACCAGTTGGGCAACCAGGCGGCTAAGAACAAATACATGTTCGGCGGCAAAGCTACCATTCCGATGGTCTGCCGAACCACCATCGGCGGCGGCAAAGGATACGCCGGGCAACATTCACAGTCGCTTGAGGCCATCGCCACACATTTGCCGGGTTTAAAGGTCGTCACCGCCTCTACCCCAGGCGATGCCAAGGGACTGCTCAAGGCGGCAATTCGCGATGACAACCCGGTTATTTTTATCGAACACCAGTTGCTCTACGGTGATCGCGGTGAAGTGCCAAGCGGCGAGCATATTATTCCGTTAGGCCAGGCGGCTATCCGTCGGGAAGGAACAGACATAACGCTGATCGCATATTCTTACATGGCCAAGGTGGCCTGTCAGGCGGCGGAAATGCTGGCTGACAGGAACATATCGGCTGAAGTAATCGACCTGAGAAGTCTTATACCATTGGATGTCGATACCATTATTAACTCAGTAAAGAAAACCAATTATGCCGTGGTAGTCTCCCAGGCGCCGGGTATTGGCTGCTTCGGAGAGCACGTTATCAATAAGATACAAAAGGATGCCTTTGACTGGCTTGACGGTCCTATAGAGTTGATTGCTTCGTGTGATTGCCCGCCGCCCATGGCACCGACGCTGGAGAAGGCGTTTATGCCCAATGCAGAAAAGGTCTGCGAGCGGGTGATGGCAATACTCGGAAAAAATTAATATACAGTTGGCGATTATAAATAACCATCAAGGATATATATTTATGGCTACGGAAGTTAAAATTCCAGTCCCGGACCAGACCACTGAAGAAGTACGGATCGTTAAATGGAAGAAATCGCTGGGCGAGGCGGTTGAGGCGGGTGAGGTGGTCCTGGAGGTGGAGACGGACAAATCGATAATAGAGATTGACGCAGTAGCCGGCGGGGTGTTACTGAAGCAATTGTTCATGGAAGATGATATGGTACCGGTAGGCAAAACAGTGGGAATGATCGGCCCGGCCGGTAGCGAAATCGAAACTGCCGGCGTGGGAAAAACAGTGTCGGCAGGTGCTGCCCCTGGTACGGCCCCGACTGTAAGGCCAACCGAACCATCCACCGGTCATGTTAAGGTATCTCCAATCGCTGAAAAGGTAGCGGCCAAGTTGGGCGTGGATTCTGGTCTGATCAGAGGCAGCGGTCCCGGCGGTAAAATAATACGTAAAGACGTGGAACAGTTTGCCGCTGGTAAACAAACGGTCCCAGCCAGCACAACAGCGATGGCGGCGGGTGGACGCATTCCTGCTTCACCCAACGCCAAACGACTGGCCCGGGAATTGGATGTTGATCTGTATGAGGTTGCCGGCAGTGGTCCCGATGGCAGGATATTAGGCACAGACGTGGAAAAATACGCCTTCACCGCCCCGGAGCGCCTGCCTAAAACGGCACCGACGGCAACGTCCGTACCAGTAGCAGGTCAGGCGCAGGTGGGGTCGGTGGTTAAGCTGAGCAAGATGCGCCGGGCGATCGGGCTGAACCTGCAGATGAGTTTCCGGGATACCCCGCATTTCAATGTCACGATGTCGATTGATATGACCAATGCCATGCAGTTGCGCAGCCGACTAAATGAGGGTAAGGATAAATCTCAGTGTGTCTCCGTAAACGATCTGGTGGTTAAGGCTTGCGCCCACGCCCTGAAGCAGTATCCGGTGGTTAACAGCCGATTCGAAGAGGACAGGATTAACTATCTGGCAGATATTAACATAGGCGTAGCCACGGCCGTAGAAGCGGGGCTGGTGGTACCTGTACTAACCAACGCTGATAAACGAGATTGGTACGATCTGGCGATGGAAACTAAACGATTGGCGCAGGAGGCACGTAATGGTAAAATTATCGGAGCCGGCAAAGGCACGTTTACCGTATCCAACTTAGGTATGTTTGGCGTTGATGAGTTTACGGCAATTATTAATCCGCCGGAAAGCGCTATTCTGGCAGTTGGTGCGATAAAGAATACGGTTGTTGATATTGGCGGCGGAATCGGCGTGCGACCTATGATGAAAGTCACCCTCTGCAGCGACCATCGCATTATTGACGGCACAATAGCGGCACAGTTTCTCCAATGCGTCAAAGAATATCTGGAACAACAGGTCGCTTAATTTGGTCGTGCAAATAAAGCTGAGTCTCGAAATGACAATGAGCGAAAGTTAACTGATATATGCTATTAGGAAATTCACAGAAGTAGAGGTGTTACGATGAGTAAGAAAATAGAAGCCACGTGTCTGCCGGTTATAAGCAAAGCTTGTTCCAAGGCGCCGGTAATCGGTGTTTTTTCGCCGTGCGATCCGCGGATCGATCAAGAAAGTCGCCAGCGTGCGATCAATATCATTAAGATGACAGCCGATGCCATCAGCGGCGCGGTGGTGCTGCCTGATCAGACGCCGGTGCCGGTTGTTTATTCTTCCGTCCTGATCGACAGTGAATCTCAGGCGGATATTGTGGCTGAGCAATTCCGAAAAGCCGGGGTGGACATTCTGGTCTGTACTCCCGATACGTGGGCGTTTCCGCAACTGACCACAATTTCTCTTTTGCAACAGTTTCCTAACAATACTCCCCTAAACATAACCTGTGGCAACAGCGGTCCCAAACCTGGCGTTGTCTATGCTCATGCGCTTAACGGTGCTATAGCGCAATACGGCAGGTTGTCCACGCTGAACGTGGGCACATGGCCCGATACGGGTCTGAATCCTGAGATGACCGCCGAAACAGCGACAAACCTTATCAACTGGTGTTACGCAGCCGTAGCGACGGTGGCCCTGCGTGGTCGGCGTGTGATGATATTCGGTCATGACTCGATGGGAATGGAAACAGCGCTGGCACATATTATTCCCACCCGTAACACCTTCGGACTGGAGATTACCCGCCTGGATATGAAGCTGCTGTCCGATATGCTAAGCAAAAAAGCATACGATCAAAAAGAGCTTAAGGAACTGCGGGCCTGGATCGATAAGCACGTAGGTAAAAGGCTTGTGTTAAAAAGCGAGGCGGACAGCGAACGATTTAACGTTTCGTTGGCGATGTACCTGATAAATCGTGACCTTATGGCTGACCTGAACGCAGTAGGCGGCGGTTTTATGAGTCAACTGGAATGGGGCAGTGATCCGCGCGGTCTGCCTTTGCCAGTGGCCGACTGTATGGAGTCGCTTTTTAACAGTACGTTCGATCACAATGGTCCCAAGGCTCCCCTGCCATACGCTACGGAAGCCGACGTCCAGGGGCTGCTGACAATGTTGTTTATGACCTACCTGAGCGGCGGTAATCCGCCATTGTTTATGGATTTCCGCAAAGTATGGGAGCCATGGGAAATTAAGCAGTTAGCCAAGAAAACAGGCGTGAAGAATCTGCCGCAAAAGGCAGACTGGATCACCAGAGGACTGGTTGACGGCAATAATTCCGGCAGCGCGTCGTTCGACTGGGCCGGCAAACCTGGCGAGAGTGTCAAACAGATAATGAGCCGAGTACGTATGCCGCTGGCCGATCCGGGTTATTTCCCAGGCGGCGGCAATTCGGTGACATTTATGACACCGCCGGGGATACAAGGTATCGCCGGTAGAATGACCTACAGCGCTGCTACTGGAAAATTCATTCTGATCTGGGATGAGGCTTCCACAACCACCGTTCCCAAGGAACTGGGAATGGCCATGTGCAATCTCACCAGTCCGGATTGGCCCCATACTTTCGTTGTCCCTAAATACGCCAGCATGGTCGAATATAAGCAGTACGCCCCGGCCAACCACTTCCATATGACCTGGAACCTGGCGGTCGCCCGCCTGCAGCACTGGATGGACCTGTCCGGCGTAGTAAGCGTTACGCCGTGGAACGCCAGGCCAACATTCGTCGAAGGGGCAGATCGTCCTGAGCCGCTACTTCATTTGATTAACAGCGGCGGTAATACATGATACTATATGGAACATGACAATGGCTGATAGTAAACAATACATTGCTGTCGATCTCGGAGCGGCGAGCGGCCGAGTCATGCTTGCCACGCTTACAGCCGAAAACCTCAACCTGTTTGAGGTTCATCGCTTTGCCAACAGTCCGCTGGAACAGGACGGATCGATCCGCTGGGACTTTCCCAAACTGATGACCGAAATCAAGACCGGGATCGGCATGGCGGTAAAACAAAGCGACGGCGACGTGGCGGGCATTGGCATCGATAGCTGGGGCGTGGATTTCGGTCTCATCGACAAAAACGGCTCACTGATCGAAAACCCCTACCATTATCGAGACAGTCGCACTAACGGCATACTGGAGAAAGCCTTCAAGCTTATGGGCAAAATGGATATTTACGCCCACACCGGCATCCAGTTTATGCAGATAAATTCCGTTTATCAGTTGTTGGTAATGCGTTTGGCAAATTCACCCAGCCTGGCACGGGCCAGGAATTTGATCTTCACCGCCGACCTGGTCGCATATCATCTGTGCGGCAAAATTTTCAGTGAATACACCCTGGCCAGCACCTCGCAACTGCTGGATATGAAAACAGGACAATGGTCCCGGGCGGTTTTTGACAAGCTCAGTCTGCCGTTGGAAATCATGCCTGAGATTGTCCAGCCCTGTACAGTAGTCGGGCAACTGACAAACGATCTGTCCGGAGAACTTGGCTGCGATGCGATTCCGGTTATCGCGGTCGGCTCGCACGATACGGCCTGTGCGGTAGTGGGCGTTCCTGTCGCGAGCAACAGCAACAACTGGGCGTATATCTCAAGTGGAACATGGAGCCTGATGGGACTGGAAATACCCAAAGCAATAATAAACGACAAGACATTCGAATATGAGTTTACCAACGAGGGTGGCGCAAATAACACGATTCGACTGCTGAAAAACCTGATGGGAATGTGGCTGGTTCAGGAATGCCGTCGTGAATGGCTCAAACAGGGCGATGAGTTGTCTTACGGCGAACTGACCGAGATGGCACAACAATCCGAGCCGTTTGTCGCAAAAATCGATATCGATTATCATGAGTTTCTCGCGCCGGGGGAGATGCCGGCGAAAATCAATCGCTATCTGAAACAAACCGGTCAGAAAACCATCGACGAAAAAGGTCAGATGATTCGAGCGGTTCTGGAAAGCCTGGCTTTCAAGTACCGTTGGGTTCTTAATAAACTCGAAGCAATCAGGGGTCAAGAGGTAAAGGTGCTGCATATCGTGGGTGGCGGCATACAAAATGAGCTGCTCTGCCAATTTGCCGCCAACGCTACCGGCAAAGAAGTGATCACCGGGCCGATTGAGGCCACGGCTTGCGGTAATATTATCATGCAGGCCAAAGCAACCGGACAAATAGCATCGCTAAGCCAAGGCAGAGGAATCATCCGCAATTCGTATCCGTTAAAAAAATACCTGCCTGCCAACCAGCAGACCTGGGATACCGAATACAAGAAAAACACATGGTGAAACAAACAATATAAACCTTCACTGATGGAGAACATGGAGCACAAACTTAGCAGTTTCGATCCTGCCCAAAGAAGACAAGCTCTGCGGCGGTTATGGGAAGGAATGCAGGCAGGCCAAGTTACTCCCGCCCCGCACTGTTCCGCAATAAACCTTCATTGTCATACGTTTTTCTCCTACAATAGCTACGGCTACTCACCGTGTGAATATGCCTGGCGGGCTTACAAGGCAGGGTTGGAAGTTGTCGGGATCGTGGATTTTGATGTTCTGGACGGACTGGACGAGTTCCTGGCAGCGGCTGCTTTGCTGAATCTCAAAGCCTGCGTCGGCATGGAAACCCGAGTTTATGTGCCCGAATTTGCCGACAAAGAAATCACCTCGCCCGGTGAACCGGGCATTACCTACCATATGGGCATGGGATTTCCGCAAGCCAGACTGTCAGGAGATGCCGGGCAGTTTTTGGCGAACCTTCGTCAAACCGCCCAACAACGAAATATTAAGTTGATGAATCGTGTAAATGATTATCTGCAACCAGTAGAACTGGATTACGAAAACGATGTGCTGCCGCTTACCCCGGCCGGCAATGCTACCGAGCGTCATATATGCCTGGCATACGCCCGTAAAGCCCGGTCGGTTTTTCCAGACGATCGGAAATTGGTTGATTTCTGGTCTGGGAAACTGGGAGATTCTGTGCAGAAAATGGATATGCCGGAAAGTCGCGATCTGCTCAACCTGCTCCGAACTAAAACCATGAAACGCGGCGGATCAGGCTATGTCCAGCCGGACAAAGGCTCGTTTCCACGCATGGACCAGATGAATGAGTTTGTCCTTGCCGCCGGCGCTATTCCCACCCTCACCTGGCTGGATGGTACCAGCCCCGGCGAACAGGAAATCGAAAAACTTCTGGAAATCGCCATGAGCAGTGGCGTGGGAGCTATTAATATCGTTCCCGATCGCAATTATACGCCGGGCGTAAAAGATGAAAAAGCAGAGAATCTTTTTTATGTCGTAGAGCTGGCCCAGAAATTACATCTGCCGGTGGTGGTCGGTACTGAAATGAACAGTCCCGGACAAAAATTCGTCGATGACTTTGCCAGCCGGGAACTATCCCGGTTGCTGCCGGTATTTCTCAAAGGCGCCCATATCGTATATGCCCATTCCATACTGCAACGTCAAGGGCAATTGGGATACACCAGCGAATGGGCAATAAATCATTTTCCAGATACAGCCGCTAAAAATGACTTTTATGAAAAGATCGGAAAGACCGTTCAACCGACTCACGAAAAATACCTGGGTAAGTTTGACCAAAACAGCACCCCGACAAAGATACTTGACGAATTGCAAAGAGTGGTAAAATGACACTTACCTGCCAAGCTTAGTGCAAATGTGCCCGATACCGGTTAACACAGGAGTTTTTTTGATGGCAAACAACGAGATTCCTAAAACGCAAAACGCCGTTCAACTTATTGGTCCGGATAAATTGACATTGAACAGGACCAAAGAAGTTACCCTACCCGGAGCACATCAGATTCTTTGCCGGGTGGAAGCGGTAGGTCTGTGTTTTTCCGACCTGAAACTTCTCAAACAGTTTTCCAGCCATGTCCGCAAAGGTGAGATCGTCTCGGGCATCGAACCGGAGATTCTCAAAACAATACCCAGTTACGTGCCGGGCCAAAACCCCACCGTCCCCGGCCATGAGGCAGTCGTCAGGGTTTGTGCGGTTGGAGAAGGTGTTGACAACGTAACCGTCGGCAAACGTTATCTGGTGCAGACCGATTACCGCTGGCTTGCCACCACCAGTTCCAATGCGTCCTTAGGATACAACTTCGAAGGCGCTCTGCAGGAATATGTGTTAATGGATGAGAGGGTCATTACCTCGCCGCAAGGCGAGTTACTTCTGATCGACGCGTCTGAAGAGCTTTCCGCTGCCTCTATCGGGCTGGTCGAACCGTGGGCCTGCGTGGAGGACGCTTATGCTGTAAAGGAAGGCCTCGGACTAAAACCCAAAAGTAAAATGCTGGTAGTGGCTGAATCCAAATTCGACCCGGCTGTTTTGAAAAAGTTCCTGGCGAACAAATACAGCAAAATCGGCGGCGTGGCCTGGGTGTTTGCACAAAAACCAAAAAGTGAAACAGATGTCCCGGTTATAAGAAAGAAAAATATAGACGACCTATCTGACGGCGGTTTTGATGATATTCTCTATTTCGGAGCCGACCCCGAAACGTTGGAATCTTTGTTCCCAAAACTGGCTCCGCGGGGGGTTTTGAACATTATATTATGCGGCGGCAAATTGGGTCGTAACGTTGTTACCCCTGTCGGGCGGGTGCATTACGGCGGTATTCGCATAATCGGCACTACAACCTCGGACCCGGCAGATGCCACAGGTCGTATTCCACACAACGGCGAAATCCGCAGGGGCGATAAAATTAACGTTATCGGCGCCGGCGGTCCGATGGGCATGATGCACGTGATAAGAAATATCTGCCAGGGCGTGGAAAATGTAACTGTCTGGGCGGGCGATCTCGATGAGCAGCGTCTGACGACACTGAATAAAATTGCCAAGCCGCTGGCACAAAAAAATAACATCAATTATCGGCCATATAATCCATTAAAGGACCAGCCTAACGAGGAGATCAGCTATGCGGTACTGATGGTGCCGCAAGCCAGACTTGTCGGCGATACTGTCAACATCGCTGCCAACGGCGCCATTATAAACATTTTCGCCGGCATACCGGCTGGTGACACCTGCCAGATCGATCTGCAACGCTATATTGAAAAACAAATGTATTTTATAGGTACCAGTGGTTCCACGCTGGACGATATGAAAATGGTTCTGCAAAAGGTGGAATCCGGTAAGCTCGACACCAATCTTTCTGTAGCGGCCGTTTGCGGTCTCGATGGGGCCGTCGAGGGCATCCGAGCGGTCGAAAGCCAACAGATTCCCGGTAAAATAATTGTCTATCCGAGCTGTAAAAAATTGGGCCTGACTACTCTGGACAAACTGGCTCAACAGTTTCCCGAAGTTGGGAATTGTCTTTCCGGTGGTTTTTGGAATCGAGACGCCGAAAAGAAACTTCTTGAAATTTCGAACAGGTAAAAGGATGGATTTCGCTTACGCGGCTATACGTGTCGCATTTTTTTCCTTGTGTGTCGCTTATGCGCGAGGCTAAGAAAGGATTTCTTGTAAATAATGAATAAAACGTTAAAAGATCTTATCAGTATTTCAAACGTCACCGGCATGGATAGTACTCTGGTCCAGGGTGGCGGTGGTAACACCTCAGCAAAAACCGCCGATGGAAAATATATGTATATCAAGACCAGCGGCACAACTCTCAAAGAAATGACCACCGACAAGGGCTGGCGACGCCTTAGAATGGATTCGGTTCTGAGCATACTTAAAGACAATTCGTTGAATCAGATGGCCCCCGATCTGCGGGAAAACGAAATGGCCCGGCGTCTGCTTCTATCCTGCGATGACAATATGCCTTCGCACTCGCGTCCATCCATAGAAACTTATTTACATGCCATACTCGACCAATACGTTATTCACTTACATCCCCAGGTGGTCAGCGTTTACGTGAACGCCCGGAACGGTAAATCGCAACTAGAAAAACTGTTCAAAAACGAAAAGCTCCCGCCTTTATGGGTGCCATACACAGATTCAGGTTTTTTGCTGGCCCGCAAGATATATCGCATGGCAGCCGATTATCGCAAAACTTTCGGCCGTGACCCTGCCATACTATTTCTGGATAAGCACGGCCTGCTCGTCAGTGCCGCTACCGCCGATAATGGATTGAGCCTGGTTCGTAAGGTTATTCGTATCTGTAAAACCAAACTGCCCAGCCAAAAAACAGGTAAAATCAAAACCGTCGATCAAGGCGAAATCAATGCCGCCAAACTTGCCATCCGCGGCGTCATTTTTGCCGCAACCGGACAATATACCACCGTGGGCCACAGTATGAACAATACCATTGCCACCTTTCTGGATCGAAAAGATGCTGCTAAGTTACTGGCGGCCGGGCCCTTGTCGGCAGTCGAAATGATATACGCCAACGGTCCGGCTATGTGGCTGGACAGGTACGACCATGACACCATCGTCAATAAATTCAAAAAACAGCTTGCCGAAGGCTGCAAACCTCCTGCGGCGTTTGTAATCAAAAAGTTGGGACTTTTCGTAGTAGGCAATCCAAGAACCACTGGGACCATCGAAAATATCGTTATCGGTTCGATGTTCGTCCGTAGTAATGCCATTCGTTTGGGCGGTCTTAGAACTCTGACCAAACGTCAACAGGATTTCATCAACAAATGGGAGGCACAAAGCTATCAGCAGCAACTCACCGGCGACACTCCGGCAGGAGATCTCGAAAATCGCGTTGCCATAGTTACAGGGGCAGGCAGTGGATTGGGGCGAAGCATAGCTGTCGGGCTGTCGCGAGCCGGCGCCATGGTAGGTGTTTTCGATATCGACACCAAAACGGCCGATCAAACGGTTTCCATCATAAAAAAAGAATTGCCCAACTCTTGTGCCATAACAGTTTATTGTAACGTAACCGATGAAACCTGCGTTGACGATGCATTCGACGCATTACTTAGCAAATGGGGCGGGGTAGATGTCCTGGTAAACGCCGCCGGGGTCGCCCCGGCATATCCGCTGGCGGACCTGCCGGTAGATAAATGGCGGTTTGCCCTGGAGGTTAACCTGACCGGATATTTTCTTATGGCAAGGGCCGCTGCCAGAATTATGATCCGCCAAAAAATGGGAGGCAGTATTATTAATATCAGTTCCAAAACCGGTATCGAAGCCAGCAAAGACAACACTCCATATAACGCTACCAAAGCCGCCGAGCTGCACATGGCCCGCGGCTGGGCTATAGAGTTAGGCCAACACAATATACGGGTCAACTCGGTTTGTCCCGGCAATGTCTTCGAAGGTTCACAAATCTGGAATCCGCAATACATAAAAACATGTGCCAGGAAGTACGGCATAAACCCCGATGAAGTCATCCCCTATTACGTCAATAAGACCATGCTAAAGCGTGAAATCAAGGGTCAGGACATTGCCGATGCCGTCGTTTTTCTGGCATCCGATAAAGCCCGTATGATAACCGCCCAAACACTCGTTGCAGACGCCGGCCAGGCAATTGTTCGATAGTCCTTAGCCAATGACGAAGAATAATACCCCGACCCCGTCACTGTCACTATTTTAGCAACTCGCGAACCATATCAGCAATTTCTTCTATGCGACCGGGTTGATATTTGCCTTGTGGGGCATGCTGTATGATACCGTCGCCAGAGTTGCGTGGAATGATATGGAAGTGAACATGATCGATTAATTGCCCGGCGCTGCGACCATTGTTATTCAAGACGTTATAACCATCGGCTCCGACAGCCCCAACGATGGCACGGGCCAATGGGCCTATGTGCTGCGCCACAGCCGAAACTATCGAAGAAGAACACTGGTCCAGCAGAGAATAGTGGACTTTGGGAACCAATAAGGAATGCCCCTCGCTCCAGGGGTTGATGTCAAGAAAAGCCAGAACCTGATTATTCTCGAAAAGTTTTGTGCAAGGAATCCTACCATCGACAATCTGACAAAATATGCATTCACCAGCCACCACAGAAACCCTCTGATAAAGTACCGAATCTCAAAGTGAATTAGACGTATCGTTATGAACAAACCCAAGCTCAGCAACCCTGGAGACGTCAGGTGCTTTAGGGCTTATTCGTTTTTGTTCTGAGGGTCTTCGTCTTTGCTCACATCTTCGCTTGTTTCGGAAGCGGTTTCTTACTGTCCTTGTCCTGAAGGCTTCTTTTGGTCCACAGACTCTTCAGTAGCGGGCTGATCCTGCTCATCCATCACCGTCGTTTTCTCGGCAGGCGTCTGGTCACCGGATTCGGTAGAGGGCTGCTGGGGTGTTTCGATGGAAGTCTGTTCGGTAACATCAACGACAGGTTGCTCGGCCGGGGCGGCGGTTTTAACAGAAGAGGTCACAGCTTCGCCCACCAGTTGCAACATAGCCAACTGGCCATTATCACCTATGCGTCGCAGAGGCAGTCGAATAATTCTGGTATAACCGCCATTACGTTCGGCAAAGCGTGGACCAATTTCCTCAAACAGTTTTTTTACAACCGTAGTTACTTTAACCGGTTCGCCATCCTCAATTTCACAAATATTGCGGTCCTGCAAAAGTGCTATCGCCCTGCGCCTGGCATGAAGTGAACCGTCTTTAGCCAACGTAACAAGCCTTTCCGCAAACGGGCGAACAAACTTGGCTTTTTCAATCGTGGTGGAGATTGTCCCGTGCTCAAATAATGACGCCGCTAAATTACGCCGCAGCGCCCTGCGGTGCGCGCCGGTGCGCCCCAAATGCCTGCCTGAAACCTGATGTCGCATATTTCATTCCTTCTTCGTCGATATTACAACACGTTACCAGTTATTTTTCACCAACTTCTATATCGAGCCCCAAGTCCTCCAGTTTGCGTCTTACCTCTCGCAAGCTGGTTTTTCCAAAACTACGCAGAGCCAGCAAATCACTCTCAGTCATAGCTGCCAATTGACCAACGCTTTCGATTTTGGCCATTTCCAGGCAGTTATAAGCCCGTACAGAAAAGTTCAATTCAGAGATGGGCATAGCAAGCTTTCGCTCCCGTTCTTCGTCAATATCGGATTCAATCTCTTCAGCCTCTTCAGGAACCTGGCTGGTAAGTTCCTTGCCCAACTCAAAGTAATTTACAAAAGGTACAAGATGTTTGCGTAATATTTTGGCCGACTCCACCAAGGCCATTTCCGGTCCGATGGTACCGTCGGTCCAGATTTCCATGATTAACCGATCATAGTTAATTTTCTGACCCACACGCGTCTCTTCAGTCTTATAACGAACACGCACCACCGGCGTAAAGATGGCGTCAACGGGAATAACACCGTACTCCCGCTCGGAGACATCCTCATCTTCTCCGGCAGGAACATACCCACGACCTTTTTGAACCGTCATTTCCATTGAAAACTCTACGTTTTCGGTCAAGGTAGCAATCACCTGGTTTATGTTAATAATGGTAATTGCAGGGTCCGCTTTGATATCGGCAGCGGTCACGATACCAGCCTTGTTCACGTCAATGCGCATGGTCTTGGGCTCATCGGATTCCCAATCCAGCTTCACCACCAAGGACTTGACATTAAGCACGATATCGGTCATGTCCTCGACCACACCTGGCAAAGAAGTAAATTCGTGACTGGCTCCCTTGATCTTAATGGAAGTTACAGCGCTTCCCTCTAGAGAAGACAACAAAATTCTGCGTAAGCTGTTACCTACGGTCGTGCCAAAACCGCGTTCAAACGGTTCGATATAAACCCTGCCGTAAGTTGCCGTGGATACCCCGGTATCCAATTCAACCCTTGTGGGTAACTCAAGTCCTCGCCATCTGATTCGCATTTTTCGGCCTCCAAAGCCACCGCAATCACCATCAGTTATATCTCTCTCAGGCGGCCATGTTACCGCCAGAGGCCTGTCAAGGAGATATTACTTTCTCTTGATTACGGCTTAAACGAATTCTTTGTTATACATTCCAGTTATCGGGCAGTACGAAACTACCTCGAGCAAAATTCCACAACCAACTGCTCTTCCACGGGAATCTGCACATCCTCGCGACTCGGCAGAGCCACTACCACACCTTCCATAGTATTGGTATCGACCTGAAGCCAAGACTGCACTGGGGCTTCGCCCTCCGTGTCCAAATAGCTCTTGACCATTTTTTTGGTCCGCTCAGCCGTTTTAAGCGTGATCTTGTCACCCTGATTGACAAGGCGACTGGGAACATCAACCTTGCGTCCGTTAATGTGCACGTGTCCGTGAGCAACCAACTGCCGGGCTTGTCGCCGTGACGGAGCGAAGTTCATCTTGTAAATGACGTTATCCAACCGTCTCTCCAGCAGCCCTAACAACGCTTCGCCGGTATTACATCGCATCTGCTCCGCCTTGGAAAAGTAAATGCTAAGCTGCTTTTCCAGAATATCGTAATATCGCTTCATCTTCTGCTTCTCGCGAAGATGAACGCCATAGTCACTGGTTCGCCCACGACGCCATGAACTCATGCCAGGAGGCTTGTTGCGGTTTTGTTTCTCAATCGGGCACTTGGCAGTATCACAGCGAAGTCCCTTCAAAAACAGCTTTACACCTTCGCGCCGGCACATCCGACAAACTGATCCTAAAGTTCTACCCATAGGTTTTATATAGCTCCTACAGTTTATTATGAATTCAAATTCCTTTTGTGTTACCGCGTCAGGTTACACCCTTCTTCTTTTTTTCGGACGACATCCATTATGCGGCAAAGGCGTAACATCCTCTATGGATGATATCCTCATGCCTGCCGACTGAAGAGCTGTGATAGCGGACTCACGTCCGGATCCGGCTCCTTTAACACGAACCTCCAATTCGACAACACCATACTTCTTGGCGGTGTGAGCACATTTTTCCGCCGCCTGCTGAGCGGCAAAGGGAGTACTCTTTCGCGATCCCTTAAAGCCGATAGTGCCGGCGGAGTCCCAACACAGCGTATCGCCATTAACATCCGTTATAGTTACCATGGTGTTGTTGAAAGAGGCCTTAATATGAACAATAGCCTTGCCCACATGGCGTCGTACTCTTTTTTTTGAAGACTTTGTGGTCATTTTAACGTTTTTGTCTCCGTTATTGTTTGTTTATAATAAACACGCCTTTAGCCGTGCATTTCCTTAACACCCTTTTTGCCGGCAACTGTCTTGCGCGGTCCTTTACGCGTTCGGGCATTACTGCGCGTATTTTGCCCACGAACAGGCAGTCCTCTTCGATGACGCAGGCCGCGATAACTGGCAATATCTTTCAGACGCCCAATATTCTGACTAACCTGACGGCGAAGTTGCCCCTCAACCACATAGTTACGGTCGAGTATAGTACTAATACGACTGAGTTCGTCATCTGTCAATTCCTTGGCTCGAACAGTCTCGCCAATTTGTGCTTCTTTGAGTATCTGCTTCGACAAATAGGGCCCAATACCATGGATATAGGTCAGCGCAACCCATACCTGCTTGTCATTGGGCACATCAATACCAGCAATACGCGGCATAATAAAACCTCGCTACTTACCTTGACGTTGTTTGTGACGGGGATTAGACGAACAGATCACTCTGACAACCCCCTTCCGTTTGATAATTTTACAATTCTCACAAATTCTTTTTACTGAACTACGCACCTTCATAATAACACCTGTCTGATATCTACTTTCGCAGCACTATGCGTCCTCGCGACAGATCGTACGGGCTGACCTCGACCGTCACCGTATCGCCTGGTAGAATCCTGATAAAATTCATTCTCATCTTACCTGAAACATGGGCAAGAACTTCATGGCCATTCTCCAACGACACCTTGAACATAGCATTGGGTAATGCTTCAAGCACCGTCGCATCTACTTTAATGGCATTGCTTTTGCCCATACACAGCCCTAAAACACAGTCGATTCTCGGCATTATCCCATTCGTCTAATCCAGGCTTGTCAACACCTCAGCACCGCCATCAGTGATGGCCACCGTATGCTCAAAGTGCGCCGACGGCTTACCGTCGGCGGTAACCACCGTCCAGCCGTCATGAAGCACTTGCGTATGACAAGTGCCGAGATTGATCATCGGCTCAATTGCCAAAATCATACCCTTCCGCAGGAGCAAATCATTTTTCAACAACTCCTTACTGACAAAATTGGGCAACTTGGGATCTTCATGCATCTTTCGGCCAATCCCATGCCCTACATATTCTCTGACCACGCTGAAGCCGGCCCCTTCGGCATGTTCCTGCATCATTCGGGCCACTTCGCTCCAATATCGGCCGGGCCGAGCTTCGTTAACCGCAATTTCCAATGTCTCGCGGGTAACCTGCACCAACTTGCGCACTTCCAGAGCAACCTGACCCACCATAACGGTCACTGCCGAATCGCCGCAATATCCATTCAACTTTACACCGCAGTCTATGCTGACGACATCCCCGGAACACAATTTTCTCTCGCCTGGAATACCATGCACCACTTGTTCGTTAATACTGGTACATATACTCGCAGGAAAATCTTCTCCTGCCTGAGGGTTCGGCACGCCTTTAAACAAGGCGACCGCCCCAGCTTGCGATATAATTTCGTCACTTATCCGGGCCAACTGTCCCGTGGTCGTGCCCACGGTAACATCTTCCTGCAATTGTTTCAGAACCCGAGCAACTATTTTCCCAGCCGCTCGAATCAACTCTATTTCATTTTTGCTGCGTATCGCGACAGCCATTATCAGGCGGTCTCCGCTGCTTTATCCATTACTTCGCACAGCGACATGGTCACCTGTTCAATATCCAGGTTACCATCAATCCGCCGCAGGTTTCCCTTGGTTTCGTAATACTCCACCAATGGTGCAGTTTGATCGTGGTAGGTCTTGATTCGGGTACGAACCACTTTCGGAGTATCGTCAGGCCGCTGAAGTAGTTCGCCACACCCACCGTCACACATATTCTCCGTCCTGGGAGCATTGAATATCACATGATAGGCAGCGCCGCATTTCGGACAACTGCGCCGACCTGTGATTCTTTGTTCGAGCCTGTCATCATCGACTTCCAAACTCAAAACCAGATCAACCTCCCGTCCGGTCGCTGCCAGAGCAGCATCCAATTCCATGGCCTGACAGATCGTTCGAGGAAATCCATCCAGAACAAACCCTTCATCAGAACTGACACTTTTCATTTCATTTATCATCATTGCAACGATCAGATCGTCCGGCACCAACTCCCCCTTGTCCATATAAGACTGGGCTTTTTGTCCAAGATCAGTATCTTTTTTCCGATGTCGACGCAAAATATCACCGCTGGAAAGATGCTTCAGACCATAATCATCCACCATCACCTTGCACTGAGTGCCTTTGCCTGCTCCGGGAGGTCCAAGAAATACAGCAATCATCCTCGCGATCCTTTAATTCTACCGCCATCCATGAACCCGGCATAGTTACGCATAAGAAGGTTACTTTCGATCCTCTGTACCAAATCAAGCGAAACCGAAACCACAATCAGCAAACCGGTTCCACCAAGGAACTGGGCAACCGTAAAAGGAATCTCCAACCAGAGCATAACCAATGTAGGCACCACGGCAATAAGAGCCAGGAAGGCCGCGCCAACATAGGTGATTCGCGTCATAACTCGCTCGAGATACTCGGCAGTCCGACGGCCGGGTCGCAGCCCGGGGATAAAGCTGCCGTAATCACGCAGATTGGTAGCCATCTCCTTGGGTTGAAATTGAACCGTAGTCCAGAAATAAGCAAAGAAAAATATCAAAGCAATATAAATAAGGTTATACACAAAAGAATCGTATCCAAAAGCCGAATTCAGCGCAGCCATGAAAGCACTCTCACTCAAAAACTTCAGCTTCATCAGGTTCCCAATGAGAATTGGTGGAATCTGCATTAAGGTGACCGCAAAAATGATCGGCATCACACCGCCGTGATTAACACGCAAAGGCAAATACTGGCGCTGACCGCCATAAACACGCCGGCCACGGGTCATCTTGGCCTGTTGAATGGGTATGCGACGCTGACCCTGCGTGATCAAAATGGCGCCGGCGACCACACCCAGAAAAGCAAGAACCAGGAAGATAAGCTTGGCAGGACCAATATCGCTGGCCGGTGCGTCAATCGAGAAATTCGTCATTGAAACCACCTGCCCGACAGCCCAGGGCATACGAGCGACAATGCCGGCCATAATAATCAAACTGATACCGTTACCGATACCATATTCATCAATCTGTTCGCCGAGCCACATTAGAAAAATAGTGCCGGCGGTCATGGCCGCCACGCCCATCAGAAAGAACATGTACCAATGTTCCTTATACACTTCATCATACACAAACCCCATACCTTTCATCCAGGCCATCATAACGGCAGACTGGATCAGGCACAAAAGTACGGTGGCATAGCGCGTATATTCCTGTATCTTCTTCCTGCCGACCTCACCTTCCTTGTGCAGCTTTTCCAGGGCAGGAACAACCGTAATTAACAACTGGAAGATAATCGAAGCGGAAATATACGGCATGATACCCAAACCAAAAAGACTGCTCTGACGCAGGCTTCCGCCGGTAAACATCTGTAAATAATCCGCCACCCGTCCAAACGGAGAATCAGAATCCTTCGACATCAACGCTGCCATACTGTCCTGGTCGATACCGGGCAGCGGCACATGAAAACCAACACGATATATACAAAGCATCGCTACGGTAAAAATAAGCTTATTTCGCAACTCCGGAATCTTAAAAATATTTACTATAGTGCCAAGCATTATTACCACACGCTAAATAACAATATCTATTTACTGACCAATTCCACTTCTCCGCCCGCACTGGTGATCTTTTGTTCGGCACTGCGGCTGAACTTATCGGCAACCACCGTCAGCTTACGGTTGAGTTGACCATCACCAAGAATCTTAAGCGGCAATCCGCCGCTCCGGATCAAACCGGCGTCACTTAACACCACGGCGTCGATCCGACTACCCTCAGAAAAACCGTCCAACTGCGAAACATTTATGATCGAATAACGGTGAGCAAAATTAACGTTATTGAAACCTCGTTTGGGCAAACGCCGGAACAAAGGCATCTGGCCTCCTTCACGGGCAATCGTAGGCAGTTTGCCAGACCGCGATAATTGGCCCTTAGCTCCCCTTCCGCAGGTCTTGCCCAGACCGCTTCCACGACCTCGGCCCACACGCTGACGCGCCTTACTTTTGCCGACCAACGCTGTAATCTCATGACTCATCATGGTAGTCGCATTCCTTTATATTTCCTTTTGAGTTCGCAACTTCTCGTCCTGAGCCTGTCAAAAGGTTACTTACACCTTTACCGCCACGCCACGGAGATCTTCAACCTGCTCACGATTGTATAGCGACTTCAGAGCGTTCATCGTAGCCTTCACCACATTTTTGGGACTGGTGCTGCCGTACACCTTGGTCAGCACATCATGAACACCTGCTAGTTCCAGTACCGCTCTGGCCGAAGCACCGGCAATTACCCCGGTACCCCCACTAGCCGGCAACAACTGTACTTTCGTAGCGCCAAAACGCCCCACTACCGCGTGGGGTATCGTACTGCCAAAAAGATTCACCCGCACGGTACTCTTACGGGCTTCCTTGATAGACTTTTCGACAGCGGGAGGCACTTCATTAGCCTTGCCGTAACCGATTCCCACCTCACCGGCGCGATCACCCACCACCACCAAAGCGGCAAAGCTAAAACGTCTTCCGCCCTTTACCACAGTCGAACAGCGGTATATCTTTACCACCGCCTCGTCATAAGGGCTCTTATCCTCAAAATCTTGTTTCTTCGGTTTGAACTGAGCCACTACTATCTCCAAATAATTATGTTATATACACGCTACAAAACCAAGCCAGCCTCTCGTGCGGCTTCAGCCAAGGCACGAATTCGACCGTGATACTTGTATCCGTTTCGATCAAAACACACCTGCCTGATACCAACATCCAAAGCTTTGCGCGCCAAGTCCTGACCCACCATAGCAGCCGCGACAACATTACCATTATTAGTTTCTTCGCGAACATCTTTGCTCAGGGTGCTGGCAGCTACCAACGTAAATCCACTGTCGTCATCAATAATCTGAGCATATATATGTCTGAGCGAACGGAAAACCGTCAAACGCGGACGATGACCATTGCCATAGACTTTCTTACGAATATGCCTCTTGCGCCTTACCCGTTGGGAAATCTTAAATTTCTGTTTATCCATTACCGCGCTCTTACTACCACTCAAAGGGCACTATCTGTTTTCTCTAAAAACATTCAGTTAACTACTACTACTGGCAAATGCCTTACCAACTTTACGCCGGATAACCTCATCCGCATAGCGAATACCTTTGCCAAGGTAAGGCTCCGGCGGACGAGCCCGACGAATATTGGAGGCAAACTGGCCCACTGTATGCTTATCAGGACCACTTACGCTAAAAACCGCCGGCGTATCGTTACCACGGGCATTCGGCGTCTTAATATCTACATTAATCCCATCGGGAATAGGGATACTAGCCGGAGCTGCAAAGCCAAGACTCAAAACCAACTCTTTGCCCTGCACCTTAACTCCATAACCGGTACCATAAATCTCCAAATTCTTCCGAAAACCCTTAACGACACCTTCGACCATGTTGGCGATTATGGCCCGTGTCGTACCATGCAGAGATTTATGTAATCGTCCGTCACCCGGCCTGTTTACCCGGATCTCAGCAGCGCTGACATCATACTCGACTTTCATATCCGGATGAATATCAAAGGTCAAACTGGCCGAGGAACTGCTGATCTTGATCGACGAATCTTTCAACTCAACCTTGACCCCTGAAGGAACTTTTACAGGTTTTTTTCCAATACGACTCATAACTCAACCTTCAACTTCTATTAATATACCGTACAAAGCAGTTCACCGCCGATTTTTTGTTCTCGGCACTGCTGGTCGGTCAAAACACCCCGATTGGTACTGACAATAGCGACACCCAAACCACCTAACACCTTGGGCAGATCGTCAACTCTACAATAAACGCGACACGAAGTCTTGCTACGACGGCTAATAGTCTTAATGACCTTTTCTCCTAAAGGGCCGTACTTCAAATGTACCACCAATTCGTCATGACTACCTACCGAAATCCGATCATATCCGACAACATAACCCTGTTCCTGCAAAACCTTGACGATACTTTCGCAAACGCGCGAGGCTCTGACGTTCACCGTCGGGTGTTCCACTCTGACGGCATTGCGAATTCGTGTCAACATATCTGAAATTGGGTCACAATGACTCATTCTTAACTTACTCCCAGATCCAATTTACCATTTATCATTTTACCAACTAGCCTTACGTACGCCTGGAATCTTACCCTCGTTAGCCATGGTACGAAAACATATACGACAAATCTTAAACTTGCGGTACACCGCCCTGGGTCTGCCGCATATCTGACAGCGTGTATAGGCTCGCACCTTAAATTTCGGTTTACTTTCAGCCTTGATTCTGAGTGCTTTTGTTGCCATGCGATCCTCATTGGCCCTGATAGGGCTATTCTTCTATATTAATTTGCCTCGCTACGAAATGGCATACCAAACAATTTTAGCAATGCACGACCTTCATCGTCGGTCTTGGCCGTGGTAACCATGGTAATGTTCATACCCTGCACACCAACTATCTTATCCAGATCAATTTCCGGGAATACCGCCTGTTCGGTCAGTCCCATATTATAATTGCCCTGCTTATCGAAACTCTTGGGATTCAAACCTCGGAAATCCCGGACCCTCGGAATGGCCAAACTCACCAATCGATCAAAAAATTCATACATTCGGGCGCCGCGAAGGGTAACCTTCAGACCAATCTCCATACCTTCACGAAGCTTGAAATTAGAAACACTAACATGAGCCTTGCAGATATAAGGTTTTTGGCCGGCAATCAGAGTCATGTCTCTGGTAGCGCCTTCCAGCAGTTTCTTGTCCTGAATCACTCTGCCAACACCCATCGAAACTACAATTTTTTCAAGTTTGGGCACCTGCATACAATTACGGTACCCAAACTCCTTGGTCAGAGCCTGGATAATCTTCGATTTATATAATGCTTCCAGCCGCGTCATGTTTACCTTCCCTTACCTTTTAGAACGCCTTATCACATCAATAACACTGCCATCGGTGGCTGTTCGCTCTTTTTGTTCGTTTTCGCCAATGACAAACTTAACCCGACTTGGCCGATTTGTCTTGGGGCTGATCGGCAGCACATTGCTTATATGAATGGGCCGTTCCACCAACAATCGACCACCTTGCGGATTACGCCGCGAAGGACGAACGTGCTTATGAACACGATTCACCCCTTCTATTACAACCCTTTGACGAACAGGATCGACACTCAAAATCTTGCCGCGTACACCACTGTCATCACCGGTAATCACTTCCACCGTATCGCCTTTTTTAACGTGTAAACCCATCTAAACCACCTCCGATGCCAATGAGACGATCTTCATAAAGTTCTTTTCTCTCAATTCCCGGGCCACCGCGCCGAAAATACGCGTACCTATCGGATTGCTGTTTTCGTCAATCAAAACACCGGCATTGCTGTCAAATCGCACATAACTGCCGTCCGGCCGGCGGGTGGGATACTTGGTACGAATAATAACGCAACGATGCACCTTCTTGTCGTCAAGAGTCAGAGAAGGCAGCGACTTCTTGATAGCGACCACCACCACGTCACCTACTCCCGCTATCCGTCGCGTAAATTTACCCCGGGCCGTGCTTCCTCCCAGCACTCTGACACACAAAGCCGTCTTGGCCCCCGTGTTGTCAGCAATATCAATTATCGTTTCCTGCTGTATCATTAACCATTCCTATCCAATACTTATCTGATACTTGGCGATCAGATCACAAAATTCTTCAAACACTTCCAAGAATGCGCACCAGACGCCAACTCTTGCTCTTACTCAACTTGCGGCACTTGCAAATCTCCACCGTGTCACCGACTCCGGCTTGATTTCCCTCATCGTGTACATGGGCAACTGACCGCCGTTTTAACATCTTTCCGTACTTGGGATGCTTTGCCAGGTAGTCGAGCACCACCCGAATCGTCTTGTCCCCTGACTTTGAGGAAACAATACCTTTATACGAAGTTGGAATTTTACGCTTTGTTGCCGTCATTAGCAATCGATCCTTGTTTTAGTTGCGATTTCCTATTGGCTCTGAGAATCCTCTTGAGCTTGCCCTGTCAACTGACGTTCCCGTATCACGGTTTCGATCCTGGCTATGTCACGTTTTATCTTGGTAAGCAGACTCGGATCTTCAAGTTTTTCCGTAACCGCCTGGCCGCGAATGTCAAACAGACGCCGCCGCAGATTCTCAAGCTCGCCTTCCAATTCGTCCGGATTCCATTCTCTTATTTCACTGGCTTTCATAACTGTCAATCTTACCTGTCACAAAACATTAGACTACATACCAATCACTTATGAGTTTGCAACGTTAGTTTCTCGTAAATCATTCAAATTCTATCCGGCATGATGACGTTTTACAAAACGACACCTGACCGGCATCTTATGCGCCACCCGAACCATCGCTTCCCGCGCCACATCTTCGGGAACACCGCCGATCTCATAAAGCATCGTGCCCGGCTTAACCTTAGCAGCCCAAAAAGCCGGCTCGCCTTTCCCCTTACCCATACGCGTTTCCAAAGGCTTACCGCTCACCGAACGATGCGGAAATATCCTTATATAAACTTTTCCTTCGCGATGCAGATAATGCGTCGCCGCCACTCGGCCAGCTTCTATCTGACGGCCGGTAATCTGTGACAGACCCAGCGACTGCAAACCAAACTCTCCAAAAGCCACAAAATTGCCTCGCGTAGCGTTGCCTGTGTTTTTGCCGCGCTGATACTTACGATACTTAACTCTTTTTGGCATTAAAGCCATAATTTAACCTCTTGTCCTCTTCGGTCCTGATTGCCTGCTTGTCGGTCCTGCCGGTCTTGCCGGTCTTGCCGTGGACGCTCCGGAGCCGACACTGGGGCCGCTCGGTTCGGGTTCGTTAAACATCGACAGGAAAATCCACACCTTAATACCGATGGCTCCGTAAGTCGTCACCGAAACCGCCAACCCGTAATCCACATTCGCCTGCAAAGTCTGCAGCGGAATGCTGCCCATAATTTGTTTCTCCGAACGGGCCAATTCCGCTCCGCCCAATCGACCCCCACAGATAATCTTGACACCCCGAGCGCCGTTGGCCATAGCCGCTTCACAGTGCTGTTTCATCACTCGTCGAAAAGCTGCTCGCCGCTTGAACTGCTCGGAAATCGCCTCAGCTACCAACTGAGCGTTAAGCTCAGGGCTTTTGACTTCCGTTACATTAACGGTAACTTTGCGATTGATCATATCTTCAATCGCTTCTTTTAACTTCTCAATCTCAGCCCCTTTAGGACCTATCACCAGTCCAGGCCGGGCCGTCTGGAGGTTCACCCGCACCTCATCACGAGTCCTTTCAATATCAATCCCTCCGACAGCGGCATAAGGAGGACGTCGGTTCAGGCGATCATCTATAAACTTCCGGATTTGATAATCTTCGATCAAAAAATCACCAAAAGCTGCCTTCGGAGCAAACCATCGGCTTTTCCATCCGAGCGTTATTCCAGTCCGAAAACCAATTGGCGAAACTTTGTGACCCATAAACTTCCTCAAATTTCTGCCGCTTAAGGCATTATCTCCAAAAAAACTACTCTAAATCAACGCTCACGCGAATGTGACTGGCCAATCGGGTAAAAGACACCGCTCGACCACGGTCTTTCGGACGCCACCGCCGGGTAGCCAGCCGTACGCCACCTTCGTCCACACGAGCCTCGCACACATACAACAGCTCGATATCAACTTCCTGCTCATCCGCGTTGGCAATAGCGCTGCGCAGAACCTTATCAACATATACCGCTGCACGCTTATTAGCAAACTTCAGCAAATCCAATGCGTCCTGAACGGCACAACCACGTATCAACTCCGCAACCAATCGGGCTTTACGCGGTGCTATTGGAGCATAAAGATGCGAAGCCGACCATACTTCCAAACTCTGCCGCTCTATCCCCAAAACCCCCGACAAGGCATTAACCTCCTGCTGATTAGGCTGCGGACGGTAAAGACCCTGCTCCCAATTATTGATGGACGCGCGCAAATCTTTCATTCGAGCCTGGTATTTCTCCGGCGATAATTTATCCGGCACCAGTGCCTCCGCCAACTTATCCACGCTCATACCCATCGCTTTGCGATATCTTTTAAGCTTGCTGCCGCTTAACATTACTTCCTTCGTTTCCTGGCTTCTCTTGAAAAACCTCTGTTATTTGCTCAGGCCGGATTTATCAGTCAAACCGGCTCCAGCCGTCATGATTACAACCTTACTATTTATTCTTCCTGCCGCCACTGTGACCTCGGAACGTCCGCGTCGGAGAAAACTCACCCAACTTATGGCCAACCATATCTTCAGTAATATAAACCTTATTAAATATCTTACCGTTATGTACCATAAACGTATGTCCGACAAACTCCGGCACAACGGTGGATCTACGCGCCCACGTCTTAATGGGATCACGACTGCCCCGCTCATCTTGTTTGAGCACCTTACCAAAGAGCTTCTCGTCCACAAAAGGTCCTTTTTTTAACGATCGACCCATACCTGCACCTTTATATTACAGCACCAATTGTCCATAACGTTTACTCTTACGCCGACGAATAATCCATTTATTCGAGCCTTTGCGCGGGTTACGTGTTTTACCACCCTTGGCCAATACTCCGGTGGGAGAACACGGATGACGTCCACCGTTAGAACGCCCTTCGCCACCCCCCATAGGGTGAGCTACCGGATTCATAGCCTTGCCGCGAACATGCGGCTTTTTCCCCATGTGACGCTTGCGACCAGCTTTGCCGATCCGCACATGCTGGTGATCCACATTACCAATCTGACCGATCGTAGCACGGCAAACCACAGGCGCCATTCTCATCTCACCGCTTGGAAGAATTATATGAGCCATCTTGCCGTCTTTGGCAGCCAAACGAGCCACCCCACCCGCCGAACGCACCATCTTGCCACCTTGCCCCGCGTTCATCTCGATATTATGCACTTCCAAACCAACAGGAATCGACCCCAAAGGCATACAATTGCCGGTCTTTGGCTCCACACTCACGCCGCTCTCGACCATCTCGCCCACCTGCAGACCCACCGGAGCAAGAATATAACGCTTCTCACCGTCGGCATAATGCAGCAAAGCTATGTGGCACGTACGATTGGGATCGTATTCGATTGCCGCAACCTTCGCCGGAATTCCATCCTTATTACGCTTGAAATCAACCATACGATAAATCTTGCGGGCGCCTCCACCACGAAAACGAACCGTCACCTTACCACTGTGATTACGGCCGCCGTTTTTCTTAATACGCTTGACCAGCGACTTCTCAGGCTGGCTGCGAGTAACCTCAGCATAATCATTCACCGAAGCATTTCGTCTTCCTGGACTGGTCGGTTTATAAACACGAATACCCATTTTTTTACTTTCTGACTAAGGCGATCTAATTGCCTAGAACAAATCTATCCGATATTCCTCGTGCAACACCACTACCGCTTTTTTCCAATGCGCCGTAACGCCGCGTGTATGACCACGACGTCTCGGTTTACCTTTACGGTTCGACGTCCTTACATCCTTAACCTTAACATTGTATATCTTTTCGACAGCCTGCCTGATCTCAGCTTTGTTAGCATCGAGATGTACCTGAAAAGGATACGCATTAAAAACCTGCGCCTGATGCGCACCCTGCTCAGTAACCAACGGCCGAATTACTACCTGATATTTATCCACTTATCACTACCTCAACATCGCTTACTCATTGAAACTACTCAGTTTCGCGCCCTCTGCCTCCGGGTCGCCGCCATCGCAAGACGTTATAACTTCCAACGCCCTGCGAGTAAACAACAGCTTACGACGACTACAAATATCACCCGCATTAAGCTGATCCACTTCCAAAGCATCAATACGAGGTATGTTACGCAACGATTTATAAACATTAACGTTACGATCTTCCACAGCCACCAGGCAACTTCGATCAATCTTCAGATTATTCAATATAGCGACAAAATTTTTGGTCTTAGGCTGATCAAACTCCAGTTTGTCGATCACTATAGCATCGTTACTTCGTAGTTTAGCCAAAATCGCCGAGTTACGTGCCATGCAACGCTGCTTCTTAGGCATCCGCTTACCAAAGTCGCGAATTCTCTTGGCAAAAGTCACACCGCCGCCTTTGCGAACGGCCGTACGTATGGAACCCATACGGGCACGACCCGTACCTTTTTGCCGATACAACTTACGGGTCGAACCGGCTACCATACCACGGCTCTTGGTCACAGCCGTACCCTGATGCTTATTCGCATGATACATGACCAGAGCCTGCTTCAGCAAAGCAAAACGAACACGCCCGCCCAAAACAGCCTCATCGATCTGGATACGATCAACTTCCTGGCCTTCTCGATTGTAAACTGGTAAATCTATCATATTGCTCCGCCACTATGGCTTCATGCACTTTGACGCACTATTGCCTGGTCTTAGCCGTTCGGATCATCACAAACCCATTGGCCGGACCAGGAACAGGACCCTTAACCATCAACAGGTTATTTTCCACATCAATATCTACAACACGCTGGTTACGGCTGGTACAGCGGGCATGACCCATGTGGCCACACATCTTCTTGCCTTTTCGGATAGCGCGAGCCGTTCCGGCACTTCCGGAATTCGATCCGATACCACCGGGATGGCGGTGCTTCCGTTCGCAACCACGACTGGCTGGCATACCCTTAAAACCGTGCCGCTTCATAACACCGGCAAAACCTTTACCCTTGCTAACGCCAACAACGTCAACATAATTCACTCCTTCAAAAACTTCGACTGTGAGCTTATCGCCAACCTCATTTCCAGAAGCATCGTCAAGTCTCAACTCGCGAACAAAGCTCTTTACCACGGCATTGGCCTTCTTTGCATGGCCAATTTGAGGTTTCTTTTGCCGCGAACGTTTCACGTCACCGAAACCCAGTTGCAACGCAACATAACCATCGGTCTGCTCGGTCTTGATCTGCATAACCGTGCACGGACCCGCCTGAATAACCGTAACCGGTTCTATAACCCCACCGTCATTATAAAGCCGTGTCATGCCGATTTTTTTGCCCAAAAGCATCTTTACCATTTCGTCAATACCTGCCCGTTCGTACGGGCCAATAAAAATCATCCGCCAAAGGCGGACCCACAAACCCAACTAGGCGGGGCTTGTTCGTTTGCTCACCTGAATACAACAAAAAAACGTGCCCATCTTAACATCAGCACGTCTTCAAAAACGCTAAACGCGTATCTTGATAAACACTCCCGCGGGAACCACCAAACGGTTCAAGGCCTCGACCGTACGGGGGTTGGCCTCCCTAATATCGATAATCCGCTTATGCGTACGAATCTCGAATTGCTCACGCGATTTCTTGTCAATATGCGGCGACCTAAGTACCGTATATCGCTCTATACGGGTAGGCAGTGGAACAGGTCCACTTACCTTGGCACTGGTACGCCGGGCTTGATCGACAATTTCACGCGCCGAGGCATCCAAAGCTCCGTGGTCGTACGCCTCCATGCGTATTCGTATCCTTTCCGTCTCCACCAAACCGGCTCCTGATCAATAATCTTTCCTATCCGAAACAACCAACTCTAATCTGCAAGAGCTTCCTGTCACTGATAGTTCCGTCAACATAGTCAATCTACAACAATAATTTACACAGGTCGCTCATAGTAGCAATTATGTCAACATAGTCAATATAAAAAATTTATAAAAATCAACTAAAGATTTCTGAAAGAACAAAAACCCCAGCAACTGGGTATCCTTAAGGCGGGCTGCCCATCTCTTCCGTGAGATAACTTCAAGTAGAACAACAACTTACACTACCGCGGCCCATCCTGGTTTTGCCGCTCGCTTTAGCTGAATTTTGTATTTTAACCACTGTCGGATAATATGTCAATAGGCTGTTTCAATAACTTTTTTCGCCAGTTGATCGGGCATTGGGCTATACCGATCCGGTTCCATCGTATAGCTAGCCCGTCCTTGGCTGCTGCCACGCAAATCTGAAGCATAACCAAACATCTCGCACAGAGGTACACGAGCGTTGATAATCCTTATCTGACCCCGCTGTTCGGTCTTATGGATCACAGCACGTCTGCGAGTCAAATCACCCTGAACAGTACCATAAAATCGCTCCGGGGTAGCTACTTGCAGCTTCATTATCGGCTCCAGCAGAACCGGATGGGCTTTTTTGACCGCATCGACAAAGGCCATGCTTCCCGCCTGCTGAAAAGCCAGATCGGACGAATCCACCGAATGAAAGGAACCGTCAAGAAGGCTGATTTTTACATCAATAATCGGGTATCCTGCCAAAATACCTGTAGCAGCAGCATGGCGAATACCGTCTATAGCCGATGGTATGTACTCTTTCGGCACCGCTCCACCGACAATCTTATCCTCAAAAACCAGATGGTCTTCACCCGGCCCGGGTCGGTACGGCTCAATACTAATGACTACATGCCCGTACTGTCCGCGACCACCGGTCTGCTTAACAAACTTGCCTGTCCCCTCGGCTGACTCCGATATAGTCTCCTTATAAGCAACTCGCGGCCGACCCACCAGCACATCCACCTTCATGTCCCGAACCAATTTATGCTGAAGAATCTCCAGATGCAGTTCGCCCATACCACTGATAATGGTCTGACCGGTCTCATGGTCGTACTTAAACCCAAAAGTAGGGTCTTCCCGTTTCAAAATCCCCATAGCTTCCGCCAAACGGCTACGGTCACTGGCGGTACGCGGCTCAATCGAAAGACTCAGTACCGGCTCAGGAAATTCGATATTTCCCAGTTCAATCGGCTTTTTAGGCAGACACAGCGTATCACCAGTGAGGGTCTGTTTTAGTCCGATAAGTGCCACAATATCTCCCGCCTGGGCCGTCTCACAAAGGTTTCGCGATTGGGCGTGCATTCGGTATATTTTGGTCAGACTCTCTTTGCGATCTCTCGTGCTGTTAAGGATTCGCATGTTATTCCTTATGGTACCGGAATAAATTCGTATAAAAGTCAGATCTCCGTGCTGATCAGAGGTAATTTTGAAAGCCAGCGCCGCCAGCGGACCATTTGGATCGCACTCGCATTCGATGATTTTATCTGTTTTGTGCGGCACATGACCCTTAATGGTACCGCGATCCAGTGGACTGGGCAGAAAATCGACCACCGCATCAAGCAGTCTGCGAGAACCGATACTTTTCAGAGCCGCGCCGCACAGCGTCGGATTTAGCTCGTTCAATAGAGTGCCCCGCCGCAAACCAGCTACAATATCTTCTCTGCTAACCGGTTCATTATGAATGTACTTATCCATAAGATTTTCATCGTATTCGCAAGCCATTTCGATCATATATTGGCGGGCCTGTTCAGCCTGACCCCGATACGCCTGAGGAATATCCTCTTCGGTACAACTGGCCCCGATCTTATCCTCCTTGAAAACGACATTCTTCATATCCAACAGATCGATAAACCCAACGAAATCTCCCTGCGAACCGACAGGAATCTGAACTGGAACCGCCCGGGCCAGCAATTTTTCACGCATACTGTTGATCGACATCTCAAAATCGGCGCCTACCTTGTCCATTTTGTTAACAAAACAGATGCACGGTACATTGTATTTGCGGGCCTGCTGCCAGACGGTCTCCGACTGTGCCTGAACACCTTCGCTGGCATCGAATACCGCCACTGCACCATCCAACACACGAAGAGAACGCTCCACCTCCACCGTAAAATCCACATGGCCAGGCGTATCGATAAGATTAATCGTGTAACCCTTCCACGGACACGTCGTCGCAGCGGCAGTAATGGTGATACCACGCTCCTGTTCCTCAGCCAGGTAGTCCATCACCGCCGTCCCATTGTGCACCTCACCTATCTTATAGGTGCGACCAGTGAAATAGAGAATCCGTTCGGTAACGGTGGTCTTGCCCGCGTCAATATGGGCCATAACGCCTATGTTACGTATCTTTGCAAGCTCCATATATCTATTTTCTACGCCCATCATGTTCACACTACACATAGGCACGCTGCCAAAGGTCTGGCTGACATGGTCCACCCCAATAAACTTCAATCCTTTTCCGTCAAAAATAGCACTAAAAAACTGCCACAACCAGGAATTATCTTCTCATCCCGATCGTGGCAGTTATTGTTTATCGTCAATTACCATGCAAAGTGTGCGAATGCCTTATTGGCATCAGCCATGCGATGCACATTTTCACGGGTGGTCATTGCCGCGCCTTCTCTCTTATAGGCCGCCATCAACTCATCGGCCAATCGAATGGACATGGGCCTGCCTTTCTTGCCCCGGGCCGCCGCGAGAATCCAACGTATCGCCAGAGTCTGCTGACGTCTGTTCGAAACCTGCATAGGCACCTGATAGGTGGAACCGCCCACACGCTTGCTGCGCACCTCGATTAAAGGTTTGACATTATTAACCGCGGCCTCGAATACCTCCAGGACCGGAACATCGCTGATGCGACTGCCGATCCGGTCCATAGCATTATACATTACATGCTGAGCAACGCTTTTCTTACCTTCCCACATCAGGCAGTTCACAAACTTGGCAACAAGCTTACTGCTATACTTGGGATCAGGTGTCAATTGTTTGGCTGACGCCGTAAAACGTTTGGACATAGTCCAATAACCTCCGATCTGAATTACTAATTAAAAACTTCCAAAACTATTTTCCACGTTTAGCACCGTACCGGCTACGTCCCTGTTTACGGTCGGCCACACCCATGGCATCCAACACGCCACGGATAATATGGTAGCGCACACCAGGAAGATCTCGAACTCTGCCGCCACGCACCAGCACGATACTATGCTCCTGAAGATTGTGATCAATACCGGGAATATAAGCTGTAATCTCCTTGCCGTTACTCAAACGCACACGAGCAACCTTACGCAAAGCCGAGTTCGGCTTCTTGGGTGTCTGAGTCTTCACCTGCAGACACACGCCTCTTTTTTGAGGACATCTGTCCAAATCGCCGGATTTCGACTTCTTATGCGGTTTTCTACGTCCTTTTCTTACTAATTGATTAATTGTCGGCATTTGCCACTCCAAAATAAAAATTGCAACTTTTGTTAATCTGTCAGCCCCAAGGCTTCCTTGACCGCCTGTTCCGCTCGGGCATCTTCAGCTTGCCGCTCGGTAAATTCATCCGACTCAAGCTCAATCGGTGTCGGCGGCTTGGCCGTATGCCTGATCTTGAGCGTCAGATACGGCTTAAAAGCCGTCCCGGCAGGTATCAAGTGCCCTAGTATAACATTTTCTTTCAAACCAAGCAACTGGTCAACTTTACCGGAAATACTCGCTTCTGTCAACACCCGAGTGGTTTCCTGGAAACTGGCCGCCGAAATGAAACTTTCCGACGACAGTGACGCCTTGGTTATACCCAGCAACATCGTCGTGGCCGACGCTGGTCGGCACTTCTTGCCTTCCGCCGGATCTCCGCCAATGGCGACAATAGGCTCATTAATACGGGCCAGTTCCTCTTTGCTTATAACCTGATCTTCTTTCAAGTCCGAATCACCCTTGTTGGCTATCCGCACACTACCGGCAAGTCTTTTAATTTCCCGCTGGAACGTAAACTTATCGATAACATCGCCGGGCAGTAAGTTCGTGTCACCGACGTTCTCGACCTTAACCTTGCGCAGCATCTGAGAAACCACAATCTCAATATGCTTGTCGTTAATATTCTGTTTCTGGGCCTGGTACACATGCTGGATCTCTGTCAATAAGTACTGCTGAAGCGCTTCTTCACCGCGAATCCGAAGAATGTCGTGCGGAATTAGAGGACCATCGACCAATGGATCGCCGGCATCCACGTAGTCTCCGGAGTGAACAAGCAAATGCTTATCGTGAAGCACATGGTGATCGATTTCCAGACCAGACTCCGACCTGACCGTAATGGTCATCTTGCCGCGACGCTTGTCACTGCGCAACTCAACTCGCCCGGAAATCTCGGCCATGGTCGCCGGATCACGTGGCTTACGCGCTTCAAGCACCTCCGTAACACGAGGCAGGCCACCGGTAATATCCTGTGTGCCTGCAATCGCTCGCGGCTGCAGAGCAAGCAACGCCCCAGCCGAAATCCTGCCTCCCTCATCCACCTGGATACGGGCCTTAGCCGGAAGATAATGAAAATCGAGAATCCTACCTTCCTCATCTTCTATTACAATTCGTGGGTGTTTTTCACCCTTGTGCTCTATCACCACAGATCGCTGAATCTTACCCGTCTCGGTCTCGGTGCGAATAGTCTCGCCTTCCTCAATATCCTGGAAGCGAATGATACCGGACGCCTCCGAAAGAATCGGCATACTGTGCGGATCCCACTCGAACATCACCTTCCCAGGCTTAACCATCTCACCTTCACTCACCATAATCGAAGCACCGTAAGGAACTCGGTATCGTTCCAACTCCCGATCTTTGGCATCTAAAATAATGATCTCACCATTACGCTTTAGTGCCACACGTTTAGGCTTGCGTTCCGTGGATGACTGTTCCTTAGTACTTTCCTGGGAGATGTCTTTTTCATCAGCTACCACATCTTCCGTTATTACATCAACAGCGTTCAATTCGAAATACTTGACGGTGCCCTCAACCGTGGCATGGGTCTGATGCTCCATCACGGCTCGCTCGGCAATCCCACCAGTATGGAAGGTACGCATCGTCAACTGCGTACCCGGTTCACCGATCGACTGAGCCGCCAGAATGCCGACAGCCATCCCCTCTTCCACCAGCCAACCGGTACTCAAATCGACACCATAACAGGTCGCACAAACGCCCAACGGACTTTCACACGTCATGGGACTGCGAACCCGAATCGTATCCAGACCCAAATCTTCTATCTTGCGGGCTATCTCCGTCGTAATCACCTCATTCTCAGAAACGATAATCTCGTCAGTAATCGGATTGCGAATCGAATCCCGGGCGATCCGACCAACAATCACATTACGCAACGGTATCGAAACCTCCTCTCCCTGATAAACAGCACTCTTGTTGATGCCCTGCAGAGTACCGCAATTACGTTCATTGACAATTACGTTTTGGCAAACATCTGCCAGCTTACGCGTCAGATAACCGCTGTCGGCCGTCTTTAGAGCTGTATCGGCCAGCCCCTTACGTGCACCATGCGTTGAACTGAAGTATTCCAACACGTTCAAACCTTCGCGAAAATTAGACCTGATCGGCGTCTCGATAATCTCACCGGAAGGCTTAGCCATCAAAGCACGCATACCAGCCAACTGCTGAATCTGATCGACCCGACCACGAGCGCCCGATTCGGTCATTAAAAACACCGGATTCAAATAAGGCTTGCCGTCACGTTCGTCACTTTCCAACTCCCTCATCATCTCATTGGTCACCTCAACACGAGCATGAGTCCATGCATCGATGACCTGATTCTTGCGCTCACCTTCGGTCAAGGCGCCTGCCTTAAAGTTTTTCTCGATGCGATTAACCTTCTTCTGCGTAGCATCGATGATTTCCTGCTTCTTGCTCGGTATCTTCAGATCGGTAACCGATATCGAAATGCCCGCCAGGGTCGCATATTTGAACCCCAATTCCTTGATAGTATCCAGCAAATCTATGGTCTTGCTCCGACCGGCAAGCCTGAAACAATCGCTGATCACCCCGCTCAAACCCTTGGAACCCAGGGCAAAATTGTAAAAAGGCATCTCTTCCGCCATAGCATCGTTAAAAATACAGCGGCCTACCGTCGTTTTCAAAACGACCCCAGGCTCACTGTAATTACCATCACCATCCACCGCCCGATCACCGGGGTTCAGACGCACCTTTACCCCGGCTTGCAGACTGACTTTACCCTGATCATAAGCCAGCATAGCCTCGAACGGACTCGAAAAAATCATTCCCTCGCCCTTTTCACATGGCCGCTCTATCGTGATATAATAGTTGCCCAGCACAATGTCCTGCGACGGCGACATGATCGGTGAACTGTTCGCCGGAGAGAAAATATTACAATTCGACATCATCAATACATGCGCCTCTATTTGAGCTTCTACGCTCAATGGCAAATGCACCGCCATCTGATCGCCGTCAAAGTCAGCATTAAAACCGCGACACACCAAAGGATGAAGATGTATAGCGTTACCTTCGATCAGTACCGGCTCAAACGCCTGAATACCCATACGGTGAAGCGTCGGAGCACGGTTCAACAACACCGGATGTTCACGAATTACCTCTTCCAAAACGTCCCACACACAACCATCTTTACGCTCCAGCATCTTTTTGGCGCTCTTGATCGTGTCGGCCAGACCACGATCTTTCAACTGCCGGATTATGAACGGCTGATAAAGCTCCAACGCTATCTTCTTGGGCAAACCGCACTGATATAACTTGAGCTCCGGACCAACCACAATCACCGAACGGGCCGAATAGTCCACACGCTTACCAAGCAGGTTCTCACGGAATCGACCCTGTTTACCCTTGATCATGTCCGTCAAACTCTTCAGCGGACGATTACTCGAACCTAATACCGGACGACGACACCGACCGTTATCAAACAAAGCGTCCGCCGCCTGCTGAAGCATACGCTTCTCATTGCGGATAATCACTTCCGGAGCGTTCAGATCAACCAGCTTCTTAAGACGATTGTTGCGATTGATAATACGTCGGTACAAATCATTAAGATCACTCGTGGCAAAGTTGCCGCTTTCCAAAAGAACCAACGGACGCAAATCAGGCGGAATAACCGGTATCACATCCATAACCATCCATTTAGGATCATTATCGCTTTTACGCAATGATTCTATAATCCTCAGTCGTTTACTGATCTCTTTGATCTTCTGCTGACTGTTGGTCTTATCCAGGTCCTGACGCAACTTGACCACTTCACTATCCAGATCAATTGCCCCTAACAAAGAACGTACCGCTTCCGCTCCCATATCCGCGGTGAATGTATCGCCGTACGTCTCCACGGCACGTCGGTAGTCCTCTTCAGAGAGCGACTGGCGAGCCTTCAGCGGCGTCGGACCCGGATCGGTAACCACATAGTCTTGAAAATAGACTATCTTCTCCATCGCCGTTGTCTTCATGTCTAAAATATTGGCCAAACGCGAAGGCATAGCCTTGAAAAACCAAATATGAACTATAGGCGCAGCCAAATTGATATGGCCCATCCGTTTGCGACGAACTCGACTATGCGTCACCTTGACGCCGCAACGATCACAAATAATCCCCTTAAACTTGGTGCCCTTATATTTGCCGCAGGCGCACTCCCAGTCACGTTCCGGACCGAATATCCGCTCACAGAACAAACCGTCTTTCTCAGGACGATAAGTACGATAGTTAATCGTCTCAGGCTTACGCACCTCGCCGAAAGACCAACTGCGTATATCGTTGGGACCAGCCAAACCTATTTTAACAGAACCATAATCATTGATACGGTCGTAAATCGACTCTACCATCTCTGGTTCTCTCCTATATAGAACATACGGACAAAATCTTTATATCCGCTTCTTTTCCAGTTGAATATTCAAACCTAAGCCGCGAATCTCGTTACACAAAACATCAAACGACACCGGGGTACCAGCCTCCAGGCTATTCGTACCCTTGACCATCGATTCATATATCTTGGTACGACCTTCCACATCGTCACTCTTTACCGTCAAAAGCTCCTGAAGTATGAACGCACTCCCATAAGACTCCAGTCCCCACACCTCCATCTCGCCGAACCGCTGACCACCGGTACGCGCCTTGCCGCCAAGCGGCTGCTGCGTAATCAGACTATAAGGACCGGTCGCACGAGCATGAATCTTCTCATCCACCAAATGGTGAAGCTTCAACAGGTACATATAACCCACCATAACCTGCTGCTCAAACCTCTCACCGGTACGACCGTCATAAACAACCATCTTACCGCTCGGCGGCATCTCCACATATAACTGCTCGGCATCCGGAACCGACTTATTCTCTTCGATATCCGCCATCAACTTCCGAACTTTTTGGTTCGCCTGCTCCACCGCCTCATAAATCTCTTCTTCATCAGCTCCATCAAAAACCGGATTAAGCGCCTGAAAACCCAATATATTGGCCGCCCAGCCCAGGTGCGTCTCCAAAATCTGGCCCACATTCATACGGCCGGGCACCCCTAACGGATTGAGCAAAATATCAAGCGGTGTACCATCTTCCAGAAACGGCATATCTTCCTCCGGAAGAATCCTCGCGATAACTCCTTTGTTCCCATGCCGACCGGCCATCTTGTCGCCAACAGAAAGATGACGCTTCGTGGCGATATACACTTTGACCATCTCCAGCACACCGCTGGGCAGTTCATCGCCACGCTTCATCTGCTGTAGCTTACGTTTCTTCTCCTCCTGCAACTCCTCTATATGCTTCCAATACGGATCGATAAACGCCTGAGCTTTTTCACGATTGCTCTCAGGCTTGATCCATGAAATATCGAAACTCTCCACCTGCTCCTTAAGAATCTCATCGTTGGGACTGGCGCCCATCTTCTGACGGGTAGCCGGATCAACTGGAACCACCCCCAGTTTCTCCGACAGCAGTTGCGACATCTGACGGAATATACCGATAACCTTCTTCCACATCTTATCGTCATATTCCTTCATCGCTTGGGCATGTGCCTCACGCTGCTGATCATTCATATACATACGGCGGGAAAAACGCTTGGTATCTATTACGATACCTTCCTGACCGCTGGGAACTTCCAGAGAATCGTTTTTAACATCTTCTCCTACACGACCGAAAATAGCATAGAGCAGCTTCTCTTCCGGAGACAATTCGCTTTTACCCTTGGGAGACACTTTACCAACCAGTATGTCCCCTGTTTTTACCGGCGTACCGACCAGGATTACGCCGCCATCATCAAGATTAGCCAAAGCCTTCTCGGAAACATTAGGAATATCACGCGTGAATTCCTCACGTCCCAGCTTCGTCTCACGACACTCGATGTCATATTCTTCTATATGAATGCTGGTAAACGTGTCTTCCCTGAGTAACCTCTCGCTGATTAAAATGGCGTCCTCAAAATTATAACCGTCAAACATAATGAAACCGACCAGTACATTGCGACCCAACGCCAATTCGCCCTGGTTGGTAGCCGCACCGTCGGCAATAATCTGATCTTTCTTGACCTGCTGGCCCAATTTTACAATCGGTTTTTGATTCAGACACGTCCGCTCATTAAGACCGACAAATTTACGCAGAATATACTCATCTGCCTCATCTATAACAATACAACTTGCATCCACATAAGTAACTTTGCCGTCCTTCCGCGCACGCACCACCATACTGCTGTTGGCCGCAACCTCTTTTTCCATACCGGTCCCCACAATCGGAACCTCGGTACACAGCAAAGGTACAGATTGTCTCTGCATATTCGAACCCATCAAAGCACGGTTAGCATCATCATGTTCCAAAAACGGTATCAGGGCAGCCGAAACACCCACCGTCTGAGACGAGGAAATGTCCATATATTCGACCTCGTTGCTGTCAACCTGAGCCAAATCACCGCCGATCCGGACCAGCAACATACCTTTTTTGACCTTTCCCGTCTCCTTCGCTATAACGTCACTTGGCGCCAAAATGGCCTTTATCTCTTCATCGGCCCGCAACATGACGACACCTTTTACACTACGGTTTTGAATCTTGGCATACGGCGTCACCAAAAAACCGTACTCGTCCACACCCGCATAAATGCTCAACGACGAAATCAAACCTATATTGGTCCCTTCCGGCGTCTCGATCGGACAAATACGACCATAATGGCTGATATGAACGTCACGGACTTCAAAACCGGCACGTTTACGGTTAAGTCCGCCAGGACCTAACGCCGAAAGCCTTCTTTCATGGGTCAACTGGCTCAGAGGATTCGTCTGATCGACTACCTGGCTCAACTCGCCACGACCGAAAAAGAATTCTATACTGCTGGTAATGCTCTTGCTGTTGATCAACTCCGCCACACGACCCAACTGATCGATATCTTTGATACTCATTCGTTCCTGAACGCTGCGGCGAAGTTTCAAAAATCCCTTACGAAATTCATCAACCGCCAATTCGTCGATTGTTCGCAGACGCCGATTGCCCAAATGATCGATGTCATCGACTTCACCTTCGCCGCTGCGAAGACTCATCATGTACTTCAACGAATTGAGGAAATCTTCCGGACGCAATATCATTTCTTTTTCGCTGATATCTTGTTTGAACTTGCGATTCACACGAAATCGGCCCACTCGACCCAGACGATAACGATTGCTGTCGTAGAACTTCTCCTTAAAGAAAGTCTGGGCCTTATCCAGCTTGACGGGATTACCGGGACGCAAACGCGCATAGATCCTCATCACCGCCTGTTCGTGGTCGTCACAAGGATCCTCCGCCAGAGAATTCATAATGATCATATCCTTGATCTTGTCGCAAACTTCTATCTCCTTGAGCGAAGATTGCTGTATCTGCTGAAGATTCTCTCCTATTTGACAGCCGGCCTTCACCAGCTCCTCGCCGGTCTCCGTATCCACAACAGGTCCCACCACCCACATCTCCGCATCAAGATCGCCCACCGAAATCTTCCTGGTCGGATAAAACTCGCGGATAATCGACTCGGTACTGCCAAACCGCTCATCCATCGCACGAAGAAACGTGGTGACGCTTAGTTTGCTCGATTGATCGATTCGAACCACCAAAACGTCTTTCTTGGTCACGTTCATCTCGATCCAACTGCCACGTTCCGGAATAATACGACAGGCATGTAAAGGCCGGTCGCCTTCCTGGCTTTCCACCACAAAATCCACCCCGGGACTGCGGTGCAACTGGCTGACTATCACTCGCTCGGCGCCGTTAATGATAAACTCACCACCGCCCATCATTATCGGTATCTCGCCCAGATAGATATTGTCCTCCATGATCTCTTCGTGATCCTTACGCACCAGCCTGCACCGAATGCGAAACGGTACGCCATACGTCAAACGCAACTGCCGACACTCGTCCGGACTATAACGAGGTTTGCCCAAATCATAATCCAGATATTCCAACTGTGTGTTTCCGTCATAACTTACTATCGGGAAAATCTCACGCAAAAGACCCTCTATACCAATCGGTTTCCTTGCGCCCGGCGGCAGATCTTCCTGCAAAAAACGAGCATAGCTCTCTCTTTGAATGTTGCTCAACGGCGGAATATCAACAATCGGGGCCGTCTTGCCAAACCGACGAATCTCAGTAACAGACATCTCGGTCTCCTCAAAAAAAGTCAAAATTAGCTGATTTCTGACTTATAGGCAACACACAATAAAAAGTGCGAATCGCACACTCAAACTGACCGTTTTAAGTCCGAAAACACGCATAACTGCATCAGGCAACTTCAACCGTTGCCCCAACTTCTTCCAGGGCCTTACGTAACTTATCCGCGTCTTCCTTGTTCAGACCCTCTTTGATCGGCTTAGGTGCGCCTTCGACAAGGTCTTTCGCTTCCTTGAGACCCAAACCCGTAGCGGCGCGAACCTCCTTGATAACCTTGATCTTCTGATCACCGAACGACTTGAGGATCACGTCAAACAAACTCTTTTCTTCCTCTGCCGCTTCGCCGGCACCAGCCGACGGAGCCATCATCGCCACCGCGCCGCCCGACGGCTCAATACCATACACATCCTTGAGATAATCACCCAACTCCTTGGCCTGCAAAAGAGTTAGTCCCACAATCTCGTCACCCAATTTCTTAATGTTGTCACTATAAGTTTTCGTCGCTGCCGTTGCTTCTACCGTTTTTTCTGCTGTTTCTTCTGTCATTTTAACCATTTCTCCAATCTAATACCAAACTCGCCGAACCAAGTGCCAAGATGCCTTCATCCTGTTTTAACCCAAAAGGGACAGTCGGTTCAGCAATTTATACTCATAACGATCTTATTACTCAAACTACTCGTTCATAATCTCCTTCACGCCGCTTCAAGTTTTTCGACCAGACTCTTAATGCAACCGGCAATACGTCCGGCCGGAGAACCGATCGCCCCAGCCACACGACTACCAGGCGACTTGGCCAACATCACCAGCAAACCCTGCATCTCCTCACGATTCGGCAATTTCGACAACGCCTTGGCGGCCTCCCCGTCAAGAACCTTACCCTCCAAATAACCGCCTTTAATCTCGAAAAATTCCAGCTTCTTGTCCCATTCCATCAGGGCCTTGGTCAGATCGACAATGCTGTCGCCACCGTATGCTATCGCGCAGGGACCGGTCAAAACCTCTCGGACCTGTTCCATACCTGCATCTGCAAAAATCCTCCCGGCAAGAGAATTCTTAACCACGTTAAGATGTATCTGCTTCTTGAGCAGATCTCCACGCAATTGGTTATTGTCCTTCCCCTTAATGCCGCGCAATGATACCACCACCAGTTCGTTGACGCCTCTAAATCGAGACTTCAACTCCACTTCTATCAGTTGTTTCATCCTTTTGCTCATCTTAACCTCTTTAACCTGAACGTATAGAATTACTGCTATTAATATCTTATACTATACATGATATAGTTCACGCCATGCCTCGTGCCTTCTTCTACAAATCACGAAGAAATAACAACTTCCACCGCGGGACTCATCGTGGCACATATAGAAATCTTTTTGATATAGGTACCCTTGTTGGTGGCTGGTCGCATCCTCTTGATCATGTCAATAAACGCTGTTATATTATCAGTCAGCTTCTGCGACTCGAAATCGATTTTGCCAACGGGCACATGCACGTTACCGCCGCTGTCGTTGCGAAACTCGACTCTGCCGGCCGCATAATCCCGTATTGCCTTTGCCACATCCGTAGTCACCGTCCCACTCTTGGGAGAAGGCATCTTACCCTGCGGTCCCAGAATACGACCCAATTTGCCCACCTTGCTCATCATCCGAGGATGAGCGATCGCCACATCGAAATCCATCCACCCACCCTGGATCTTCTTGACCAACTCATCGCCACCCGCCTCGATAGCGCCAGCCGCCTTGGCCCCATCCACCTCGTTATCCTCACAAAAGGCTATCACACTTAAGGTCTTGCCAATACCGTGCGGCAGAGATATCGACCCACGAACCGCCTGTTCCGCCTGGCGGGAATCTATTCCCAAATGCACCACACATTCGACAGTTTGATTGAACTTGGTAGAGGCCCACCCCTTGACCTTATCTACCGCGTCAGCTAAAGGCAATGCCTCCTGTGAAAAACTTTCGATATCTTTCCTGTAACGTTTACTTCGAAAATGCATCTGTCACCTCGCGAGTCACTTATTCGCTCCCACTGTCCCCGGCCGTGGTACGCCGACAACTTTTTTCACTATCATACGACAACTCAAAAAATCAAAATCCGTTGAAATAAGCCCGCCAAACGGTTCATTATTTTCAAAGGCAGGTCATTGCACAATGTTCTCAGGCAACCGCCGATCACCTCTACCGCTGCCCCATCCATTCAATCCACAATCTCTACCCCCATACTCCGAGCCGTACCTTTGACAATCTTTTTCGCCTGATCCAGATTGAACGCATTCAAATCATCGATCTTGATCTTGGCTATCTCTTCGATCTGCTTATCGGTAACTTTACCTGCTTTCTCCTTGTTAGGCGCACTGCTGCCCTTGACGATACCGGCCGCCTGCTTGAGCAGCTCCGCCGCCGGAGGACTCTTGACCACAAACTCAATAGTTCGATCCGCAAATACCTTTATCTCCACCGGCACAATCGTACCGTTAAGATCCTTGGTACGCTCGTTAAACTGAGAAACAAACTGTCCGATGTTAACGCCATGCTGTCCCAAAGCCGGACCAATCGGCGGAGCAGGAGTCGCCTGACCACCCTTAGCCTGTATCTTAATAACAGCCGTTACTTCTTTAGCCATATCCTGTCCTAAAAAACGAAAATCACTAAAATTTAGTTAATTCTACAGGTTCAGCCGGTGTGCGTCGCACAACAAAAACACTTCCACTCCAGCCACCTTAAACTTTTTCCACCTGCCAGTATTCGATATCCAGTGGAGTGGCGCGACCAAAAATCGTCACGATAACCCTGACGGTACCCCGTTCAGAATCAATCTCGTCCACCTCGCCCTCAAAACCCTCGAACGAACCACCCTTGACTTTAATCATATCGCCCTTCTTGAATTCCATCTGAATACTCGGCACATTCTCCAAAGCCTCCGCCTGATGAAGCATCTTCGCCACATCACTGCTGCTCATTGGCGTCGGCTTGCCCTCAGAGCCGATAAAATCACCCACCCCGCTCGTCTCCTTGATAACGTACCAGCAACGCTCCTGAATACCACCGTCCTCCGTCAACGCCATCTCGACAAATACGTAGCCGGGATAAAGCTTCCGTTCATATACCTTCTGTTGGCCGCCACGCACACGCTTGACCTTCTCGGTCGGTACAACAATACGACCGATCAGATCGTCAACGCCTTCGATCTGAACCTTACGGGACAAAGCCTCGCAGACCTGACCCTCACGATTAGAAGCCACACGCAATACAAACCATTGCTTGCCTTCAGTCTGACCCAATTTGTCTTCAGTTTGACCCAATATCTCACTCCCCTGTTGTTAAATCCGGGATAACTTTCAAAACACCTATCAGGCTGAACAAGTTCGCAAAACCATAATCGACAACCGCTAATATCATCGATACCAAAAAAACTGTAACAACCACCACCTTGGTCGAGGCAATGATCTCTTTCTTCGTTGACCACGAAACCTTCTTCATCTCGCCTTCAGTGGCAATCAAAAAATCGGCAAAATGAACCATATTGATCGCCTTAAAAATCAACCAGCAAAGAATCCCGAATAATATCAACGGAATCCCCGCTCGAATCCAACTCTTTACGCTGGCACTAATCATCCCGTCAGTCCTGATACCATCGAGCTTATTATAAAGAGCCCAACACCCTAACGCCGAAATAAACGCCGCCGTCACAGCCGTGCCCATACGTGTATAATAACCCTGTCCTTTTTTATAAAATTCTAATGCCATATCGCTCCTTTACCAGGCCAGGAGGGAATCGAACCCGCAACCTTCGGTTTTGGAGACCGACGCTCTGCCAATTGAGCTACTGGCCTAACCGCTCTATTTCTTGCGCAGTTTATGCTTCGTTCTCTTACGTTGATACTTGCAGTACTTATTCAACTCCATCTTGGGTATCCCACCCATTGTATTCACTTCCGTACGATAGTTACGCTGCTCACACTCACCGCATTCCATCCAAAAATATTCTCTTTTAGACTTCTTGGCCATTACTGCTCTTTCGCAAAAAAACCATACATAATATATGTATAAATCTTCAGATCGCTGCCAAAAACAAATCGTACAACACAACTTCAACTATTCTCAGTCGGGTAACATGCTCAAGCAAAGAAGCTTGAGCATGTTTTGGAAACACGCGCCTTCTTCTTCCTCCTCCATCCTCTTTCTTACTCGCGCCTCGTGCCTTCTTCAATCGCCTGGCGGTCCGCCTAAAACGGCAACATCTACTCGAGAACTTTCACCACCACGCCGGCTCCGACCGTCCTGCCACCTTCGCGAACCGCAAAACGCAGTCCTTCTTCCATAGCAATAGGAGCGATAATCTCTACCTCAACCGTAACATTATCGCCTGGCATGCACATCTCTGCACCACCGAGCAGCTTCAAACCACCGGTAATGTCTGTCGTCCGAAAATAAAACTGTGGTCGATAACCTGTAAAGAACGGCGTATGACGACCACCCTCTTCTTTGGTCAGAACGTAAACCTCACCCTCGAACTTGGTGTGTGGTGTAATCGAACCGGGCTTAGCCAAAACCTGACCACGCTCCAAATCCTTCTTCTCCACCCCACGCAGCAGACAGCCCACATTATCGCCCGCCTGACCAAAATCCAGAATCTTGTTAAACATCTCCACGCCGGTAACCGTTGTCTTGCGAGTATCGCCTAACCCGACAATCTCAACCTCTTCACCCACCTTAATTTGACCACGCTCGATACGTCCCGTACCAACCGTACCACGCCCTTTTATTGAAAAAACGTCTTCCACCGGCATAAGAAACGGCTTTTCTGTCTCACGGATCGGCTCAGGGATATAACTATCCAAAGCGTCCATAAGTTCCTGGATACACTTGCTCTTTTCAGGATCACCAGGCTCCAGCATCGCGCTCCTGGCCGAACCGCGAATGACTGGAACATTGTCACCATCAAACTCGTACTTATCCAGCAGTTCACGCACTTCCATCTCCACCAAATCCAGCAACTCCGGATCATCCACCAGATCCACCTTGTTCAGAAAAACCACCAGTCTGGGCACATTTACCTGACGGGCCAGCAATACATGCTCACGAGTCTGAGGCATCGGGCCATCCGCCGCCGAAACCACCAGAATCGCTCCATCCATCTGGGCCGCACCGGTAATCATGTTCTTGATGTAGTCAGCATGGCCCGGACAGTCAATATGCGCATAGTGGCGATTTTCAGTCTGGTACTCCTGGTGACTGGTAGCAATAGTCAGAATCTTCGTAGCGTCACGACGCCCCTGACTCTCTGATGCCTTGGCCACTTCGTCATAACTCGTTCCCTTGGCCAATCCTTTTTTCGCTTGCACCAAGGTAATTGCCGAGGTCAAAGCTGTTTTGCCGTGGTCGATGTGACCGATAGTTCCAACGTTTACGTGAGGTTTTGTTCTTTGGAATACCTCCTTGGCCATCTTAGATGTCCTCCTGTTTCTGGAGATTCACTATTTTTCACAATTGCCTTTGCCGTACCAACAGCAAAGGCAAACACTTATAACTTCTTACTTACAAAGCTATTACAGACAACACGCTCCTGGAAATCCACAAATATCTCCCTTCGGAGCACCACCAAAGTCAATTCTGATCTGTGGCTTAAATACAACTATCACCGTAACGCTCGTCCATCTGCTACAGCTGCTGATGGGAATTGGACCCATGACCTCGTCCTTACCAAGGACGCGCTCTACCAACTGAGCTACAGCAGCAGGAACTCGGTTGCAACACATACACTAAACCTATCAACTCCAATGAGTTGCGCCAATTTTCCTCAAAACCAGCCTACTGCTTCAACTCATAAACCACACCCAAATACGGCCCTTCAAGACGCACACTTATATGCCGCCCGGCACAGCCGTATTGGGCAAAACCACCTGCACACGCTCTAAAACAGGCCACACACTCATCTGCAGCCGAATTCAATAGGATATAAACCTTTGTGTTATAATGCCAAACAAAAAATTGTAAAAAAACAAAAAAAGTGATTTTTTTTTTAGCGGATGGTCCGGTGTTGGCAAAAGTCAGAGGTCACAGGGCGTTAGGTGGGAGGAGATGTGCGTTCGTAAGTGCTTATTTTTCGTTCGGCGGAAATGAACGTAACTCCTTATTTTACGTTGTGGGGAATTTGTTGTAAGTGCTTATTTTACGTTGGTGGAATTGATGTAAGTGCTTATTTTTGCGTAACGATTGTAACGATTAGGTAAGATGGGTAAGAAAAAAGTGCGAAATTCGGCGAAATTCGGATGAATTCTGATGAAAAGTGATGTGGTTTGTACCATGTTTGCACTATGTTTGTATGTAGTTTGCGCTATGTTTGTATGTAGTTTGTAGTATGTTTGTGGTATGTTTTGATGAAAAGTCAACCACCAAGTCACTAAGATGGGAAGAACACGAAGATTTTAGAAGACAGAGGGAAAGAGGGCGGACCAGTTGTGGGGGGAGGGTCAGAAGTTAGAAGTGAGAAGTCAGAAGACAGGGGGCGGAGTTGGGAGGAGCGAGGGGTCGGGGATCGGGGAAGGAAA
>Ga0315290_10000100_pt1 | contig 48111 bp, 34 predicted proteins | sample YL17G12_0_MG_FD_203627 | JGI IMG/M metagenome (GOLD analysis project Ga0315290, IMG submission 203627) | Sediment microbial communities from Yellowstone Lake, YNP, Wyoming, USA - YL17G12_0 | ecosystem: Environmental > Aquatic > Freshwater > Lake > Sediment | place: USA: Wyoming | collected... | reverse complement strand
TGACCTGGCTGGGTGCTGGCCGCGGCGGGCCCGCCGCGGCGGCGGAGCCGGCGGGCGAGCCGCCTGCGCCCAAGAGGCCGCTTAGCGTGAAGGTCGCCGCCGTGCAGTGCTCCTCGAAGTTCGGCGACGTCGAGGCCAACCGGGCGAAGATCACCGGCCTGGTCGAGAGGGCCGCGGCCGAGGGGGCCAAGATCATCGTGCTCCCGGAAGCGTGTATTCCAGGCTACCTCTCGCAGGACTTGCGGCTGAACTGGCACGTCGCGGGCCGGCCTATCGAGCGGGAGTTCAAGGGGGTCGGCCCGGACTCGGTCGCCGAAGAGGTGCCCGGGCCTTCCACGCGGCATTTCTGTCAGGTTGCCAAGCGGCTGGGCGTCTACGTGACGGTGCCGCTGGTGGAGGTGGCCAGACCGGGCCCGGCCGCGGGCAAGGGAGAGGGCGCCAACGCGGGCGCCGGACCGGCGGTCTACTACAACACGGTGTGCCTGGTTTCGCCCCGGGGTGAGGTCGTGGCCCACTACCGGAAGCTGACGCCCTGGCCGCGTCCGGAGAAGTCGTGGGCAAGCGCCGGCGACCGGGGCGTGCAGGTCTTCGACACGGAGTACGGCCGGGTCGGCCTGGCGATCTGCTACGACGTCCACACGATCCTCGAGAAGTACGAGCCGCACAAGATCTGGGCCCTGCTGTACCCGATCGCCTGGGTCGACGACGGCCATCCGGCCGATTGGTTCTGGCACGAGCTGCCCCGCCGCGTGGCCCGCTTCAAGCACTACGTGATCGGCGCGAACTGGAGCGTGGACGAGAGGCAGAAGTGGTTTGGCTACGGGTTTTCCGAGGTGATCTCGCCCGAGGGCCGGGTCGTGGCCTGTTCCCACAGCCTTTACGGCTCCGACGTCGTGTACGCCACCCTCCCGACCGCCTGGGCGCAACGGGCCAACTCGCAGGGCAAGTAGCAAGTAGAAATAATGGTTGGACCAGTCGCTCACGTGTATCGTGGGTTACTCGGGGATTTGAGTTTCCGAGCCTATCCACACCGGGAGGACTGGTCCATGAGAAAGAGTTTACGCTTTGTTGGTCTGGATGTACACAAGGAGACGATCACCGTGGCGGTCGCGGAGGCACGCGGGGGGCCGGCGGAGGTGGTCGAGGTGATCCCCAACGATGGGGTGGCCTTGTACAAGGTCCTGGATCGTCTGGGACCGCCGCGGTGGCTGCGGGTCTGCTACGAGGCGGGGCCGACCGGGTTCGGCCTGGCGCGGCGTCTGCGGGCGGCGGGGATCGATTGCCTCGTGGCGGCGCCGTCGCTGGTGCCGGTCCAGAAGGGATGCCGCATCAAGAACGACCGCCGGGACGCCAGGAAGCTGGCGCAGTTCCTGCGTTCGGTACGGCAGGACTACCAGACGGCGGTCGAGCAGGCGACGGCCCGGGTCGAGCGGATCGCCGCGGACATTGCCGAATTCGCCGAGAAGGCGGAGCAGCGTCTCTATCGTCCACCCCCTTCCCTCTTCTCTGGTTCCGTCGTTGTTGGCAAAACTGAAGCCCGAAGGAGAGTCGTGGTCGAGCGGGATACGGTGTTGCGAATCGATTGCGGGGAATCCTCGACCCACCCTGGCGCACGGTCCGTCCCCCTGGGTCGGCCGCACGCGCGACCGTAGAATGAGGCAGCCCCGACGGAAACATTTCATGCGGTTCCGACCCGCGGATATCAGACTGATCAACCGTCGCTTAATCGCAGCCGTATCCCGCCCGACCACCTCAATAACGTAGATTCGGTGGAACAAGGTCGGTCAATCGGCTTCGTCACCCCTTTTCCGGAAGGACCCCAATCGATGAGCGCGGACACTTCTCCCGCGGCTCCCGCGGACGACGTGATCAACCGGAACCTCTTTCTGGTCAAGGAGCACCTGGGCCTGTTCAAGGCCGCCAACAACTTCGACATCTTCGATCCCGAGACGGGCCAGCTCATCATGGAGTGCCGTGAAGATCGGCTGGGGTTCTTCACCAAGCTGTTCCGCTTCACCGATTACAAGCGGCTCACCCCCTTCGACGTCCAGGTCCGCACGCCCGACGGGGCCCAGGTGGTCCGCGTGGCCCGGGGGCTCACCTTGTTTCTGTCCCGCGTCCGGGTCTACGACCAGAACGACGAGCCGATCGGCGGGTTCAAGCAGAAGTTCTTCTCGATCGGCGGGAAGTTCGACGTCCTGGACCGCAACGACCAGCCGCTGTGTACCCTGAAGGGGAACTGGGTGGGCTGGGATTTCCGTTTTGTCTGGCAGGATCGGGAGCTGGCCCAGGTCTCCAAGAAATGGGCCGGGCTGGGCAAGGAGCTGTTCACCTCGGCCGACACCTACATGCTGAGCATCGCCCCCGAGGTCCCGCCCAACAGCGCCCTGCGCCGGTTGATCCTCGCCGCGGTGATGTGCACCGACTTCGTGCTCAAGGAGTAGCCATGGATCACCCGACCCCGCCCGACCGCCCGCTCCCATTCCCCCGGCGCCTGACCCAGTTCAGCCTCCGCTCGCTCTTATGGCTGATGACGGGCGTGGCGGTGGTCTGCGCGGTGATGTTCCAGATGCCCGACGCCCTTGCCGTGCCGATCCTGATGTTCGTCACCACCGCGATGGTGCCGGTCCTCGTCACGGTCATCCTCTACGGGAGCAGCTTCCAGCGGACGTTCGCCATCGGGGCGATCTTCCCGCCGGGTCTGCTCCTCTTGATGTTCACTCCGCTGAGTCGCTTGTTCTTTGGCCGTGCCCCGATGAGCATGGACCCTGGCGAGTCGTTAGGTTTCCGCGTGGCCATCGGCGCCTTCTGGATATCGAGCCTGGCCATGGGCCTGCTCTGCGTCGGCACGCGGTGGCTGCTGGAGAGGCAGCGCCGCTAGCCCCCATTCCTTCTTTACCGGCCGGGGCGCGATGCCATCGCTCAGCGGCAGCAGCAGTACGGTCGACCCTGCCTTCACGGGAGGTCACGTTGGCTGGAGGACGGCCTTCGCACAATCGCCAGCAGGGAGCGCGCGGCCCAGAAGATCGCCAGGAAGAGGATACTCCCGGCGAGGCCCGAGAGGATCAGTCCCGGGAAGATTCCGTAGCCCATCGCTGCGATCGGATCAGCCCAGCCGAGGTCGGCGATGACCTGCTGGAACGCGCAGGTGAAGGGATACCAGCCGCCCATCGCGGGGGATGGCGCGGCGAGGCGGGCGAACATGGCCGTCCATTCGACGATCAATCCGGCCACGAAGCCGAGCCCGGCAAGAACCGCGGGCCTCCACCCGGAGAAGACCAGAAGGTAAGGGATGAGCATGAGCACCACAAGAATGGGGATACCCTGCAAAGCTGTCTGCAGATCGCGCTCCAGGGAGCAGAACAGACTCAGACTGGCGGCGACACATGTCATGGCGAGGAGCATCGCCCGCAGGGAGAATTGCGGCCGGCTCCAGCGAATGCCGTACCTCGTGCTGTACCTCGTCAGCGGCACTCCGCGGGGCTCCAGCCTTTGGGCCAAGAGCCGGGCGATCTCCTCAACGTCTGCCCGGGAGGCCATTGGCCAGCCGATCCGGCATGCCCGCGTCCCGCGCAGGATGCGAATCACGCAACCGCCGAGCAGACCCAGCTCGTTGATCACCGCAACCTCGGTGATCTCAACGTACGGTACGGTGACTCGATCGCCCGACCAGGGGGAACGAGGCACCAGGAGGGCCGATTCGGTCAGGACGACCGTCGCCGGATTGCGGAGCCGCTTGACCGCAGCCAGGATCCCCACCAGCACCACGACCAGGCCGCCCAACGTCAACACCCCGCCGTAACAGATCCGCGCCCAAGGCTCCGCCTGCACCGGTTGCAAGCCCTCCATCCACCATCCGAAAGCCCCGTCGCCCAGCACCCAAGCGCCGAAGCCGAGGGGTAGGGCAATCATCAACCAAGGCACCCGGTAGACATACTCGCGCTGCTCGCCCATGGCGGCCGCCCATCGTCCACGCCTGAAAACCGGAACCTGAAAGCTGATAGCGGAAAGCCGAAAGCTGATAGCCGAAAGCTGAAAGCTGATAGCCGAAAGCTGAAAGCCGACAGCCGACGCCCGGCGCTACTTCCCTTTCAAGTCCCGGATCTCGATGTCCTTGTAGTGGGCCTCGGTCGGGCCGCCGCCGTGGATCTGAAGTCCGATAATGCCCTTCTGCGGGATCGAGAGATCGGGCTCCGTGTAGTCGACCGTCGGCTTGCCGTTGACCCAGAGCTGGATCCGCCGGCCCTGGCAGCGGATGAGGTACTGGTTCCAGTCGTTGGGCTTCACGAGCTTGGGGCGGTCGGCGGCCGGCGGGCCGGCCAGGACCTTGTTGCGCCGGGACTCGTCGTACAGGCAGCCCCACCAGCCGTCGCCGAGGTCGGCCTGGTAGCCGCTGACCTCGTGATGGTTGGGGACCCGGCGGCTGCGGACCTGCACCCCGGCGTTGGCCCCCGCGCCGAGGAGCTTGAACTTCACGCGCAGCTCGAAATCGCCGTACTCCCGCTTGGTGCAGAGGAACTCGTTGCGGGGGACGGGCTTCTTGAGCGTCCCGCCGACGATCGCCCCCTCCTCGATGCGGAACATCTCCAGGTTCCCCTCCCAGCCCTCAAACGACTTGCCGTCGAACAGCCGGGTGAACTTGGCGCGGGGAGCTGGTTTCTCGGCGGCGCACAACGAAGAAGCGGCCAGGGCAACGCACAGGAGGATCGAAGCACTTCTCATCAGAAGATCCTTTGAGCGAAAGAGGGTTGGAGTCAAGGCATCGGGGTAATCGGTGGGCGCTCCGGCATTGGCGTTCCGCGCTCAGGAGCGTCTTTGCCAGACACGGGGGTCGCGCTTGCCGTGGAACACCGCGATTACGACCACTCGATCCGGTTCGATCCGATTCGATCCGATTCGTCAAGTTCCTGTTGAGCGTGCCGAAGGAGCGCGACCCGCAGACTCATTGGTTCAACCTTGCTTCGAGGTTCGCTTTGACCTCCTCCCAGGGTATTACGTCGTCCGGGTCAGCCTCATGCTCGGCTAGCCGGCGGTCGAGCTCCTGCTTCTGCGCCTCGGTCAACTCAGGGGTCGGTTCGTCCGCCTCGATCCCTTCCCAAATCGCTTCGGCCAGTCGAATGCGATCGTCAATGCTCAGCGAGTTGGCGGCTGTTAGGATATCAAGGTAATCCACGTTCCGGCCTCCTTTCACATTACCGAAAACGAGTGATCGTCCCTCCTTACTTGTCTCGGGCCTACCTATTATCGTAAGCCCCAGCGAAGGATCTCGCCAGCCGGCGAGACCTTGGCCTGCCGAGTCGCGACAGCTTAGAATACAATACTGCTTCCGGTTAAATCACCGAAAGGAACCCATCATGCGATCCGACACCATCAAGATGGGCGATGCCCGAGCCCCCCATCGAAGCCTCCTCCGCGCGACCGGCGTCGGCGACGACGATTTCGGCAAGCCCTTCATCGCCATCTGCAACAGCTACACCGACATCGTCCCGGGCCATATCCACCTCGATCGGGTGGGAGAGTTCCTCAAGCAGTGCGTGCGCGAGGCCGGCGGGGTGCCCTTCGTCTTCAACACCATCGGCGTCGACGACGGCATCGCCATGGGCCACAGCGGCATGAAGTTCTCGCTGCCCAGCCGGGAGCTCATCGCCGACTGCGTCGAGACCATGGTCCAGGCCCATCGGTTCGACGGCATGATCTGCGTGCCCAACTGCGACAAGATCATCCCCGGCATGCTCATGGGCGCGGTGCGGTGCAACGTCCCGACGATCTTCGTCAGCGGCGGGCCCATGGAGGCCGGACGCACCCCCGACGGCACGATCGTCGACCTGGCCGACGTCTTCGCCGGCGCCGCCGCCAGGCAAAGCGGCAAGATCTCGGCCGAGGAGCTCCTGGAACTGGAAAAGGCCGGATGCCCCACCTGCGGCTCCTGCTCGGGCATGTTCACCGCCAACAGCATGAACTGCCTCTGCGAGGCCCTCGGCATGGCCCTGCCCACCAATGGCACGCTCCTGGCCACCAGCGCCGAGCGCAAGCGCCTGTTCCAATGGGCCGCCGAGCGGATCGTCCGGATGGTGCTCGATTTCGAGGAGCTCCGCGAGGGGCACGGGCTGTTGCCCCGCGAGATCGTCACCGCGGCGTCGATCGACAACTCGATGATCCTCGACATGGCCATGGGCGGGAGCACCAACACCGTGCTCCACGTGCTTGCCGTGGCCAACGAGGCGGACATTCCCTACAGCCTCCAGCGGATCAACGAGCTCAGCCACAGCACGCCCAACGTCTGCAAGGTGGCCCCCAGCAGCCGGTACCACGTCGAGGACGTGCACAACTCCGGGGGCATTCACACTATCCTTGGGAGCGTCAACCGGGGCCGCCCGGGGCTCTTGCACCTCGACTGCCCCACGGTCACCGGCAAGACCCTCGGCCAGAACGTCGCCGAGTTCGACGTCCGCGCCGCCACCGCCAGCCAGGAGGCGCTGGAGCTGGCCGCCGTCCGCCCCGGCCGGCAGCGGAACGCCCAGGGGCTCAACGTGCCCAAGCGCCCGGGCACGATCCGCGACCTCGGGCCGAAGGACCTCGGGTTCGACCCGGCCGATTGCATCCGGGAGGTCCAGGACGCCTACAGCCAGGAAGGCGGGCTAGCGATCCTCTACGGCAACCTCGCCCCGCAAGGGGCCGTGGTCAAGGCCGCGGGCGTCCTGCCCAAGATGCTCCGCCACAGCGGCCCGGCCGTGATCTTCGAGTCCGAGACCGCGGCCTACGAGGGCATCGTCAACGGCAAGGTCAAGGCGGGCGACGTGGTGGTGATCCGCTACGAGGGCCCTCGCGGCGGACCAGGCATGCAGGAGATGCTCGCCCCCACCTCCGCCATCAAGGGAATCGGCCTGGACGACCGGGTGGCCCTGATTACCGACGGCCGCTTCTCCGGCGGCACGGCCGGGGCCTGCATCGGCCACATCAGCCCCGAGGCCGCCGCCGGCGGACCCATCGGGCTCCTGCAACCCGGCGACACGATCGACGTCGACATCCCCGGCCACAAGCTCGACGTGCGCCTCACCTCCGACGAGCTTGCCCGCCGCCGCGCCTCGTGGAAGGCCCCCGCCCCTCGTTTCCGCTCCGGCTGCCTGGGCAAGTACGCCGCGCTGGCCACCAGCGCCGACACCGGCGCGGTGCTGAAGTGGACCTGAGTGCATTCTTGTGGACTCCAAATGAGCGTGCGTCGTCATTCCTGGTCGCCTTTGCTCACTGGCGACCAGTCAAATGAGCGGAAGGGCGCCCATGGCCAGGCGTCGTCCCGAGAAGACCGAAACGATCGATCTGGTTCGACCGCTACTGCCGTGTCCGCAGTGTCAAGCGGAGTGCGCGGTTGACCGCGTCTTCCAGCGGACAGTTCGAGACCTCGGAAACACTCGGTATGCGTACAACGTTCTGTTGCGATACTCTCAGCACCGCTGTGGAGTGTGCGACCGCTATTGCAGCGTTGATCTCGAGCGCATCTGTCCCCGGAAATGTCTCTACACGAATCGCGTTATCGCCTACGCCGTGCATCTACTGATAGACCTGGGCTTGTCCTTTCGCTCGGCAGAGGATCGACTGTGGGAGGAGTTCAGCGTCCACGCGCCGTTCGGCACAATTCACAACTGGTTGGAGCGTTATCACTCCGAGCGGCAATGGCGTGTGCCGGTGGCACGAGAGCGGATCCGGACCGCAATCGACCAAAGGCTCGAAAGGGCGCGACTGTCCCTCGAGCAGAATGCGACTTCGCAGGAAGCGCGTAGATACCTGTCGGTCAAGGAGTCCGCCGCTTGGTATCAAGCGGGGATGACTTCTGAGGAGGATTTGTTGAGTCAAAGGACTCTCATGGGTGGCGGACTCGTCTTCCCCGAGGAAGAGGTTACCGCATGGCTAAGGATAGTTCGATTACGACTGGCCCTCTCCCGTTCTAAACCGCACCCACCGGCAAGGGGTTATGTGAAGGGTTGGGGCTCCTTTGACGGCTTGGGCTACCGGTAAACCCATCCCGGCGGTGAATATGCTACACATGCGGTTCATGGCATATCGTCGGAACCCATTATCCTAAGAGGGGTTGCGCCGGGGAATCCCTCCTCACCTCGAATTCACCTTAGAATTCCTATTGTGGCAAATTGCTTGTCGTCGTAGATTCATTAGTGAGGGTCTTCCAAGTGCTCGCTTAAATGCCGAAGTCCGTTCGGCAGCGCGTCACAGTGGGAGACTCGCCATGAGACCCTTTTCCGGCAATCCGCCCTCCCTTCCGGCCGCAACGCCTCGGCAGTTCGCTTGGGCTTCCGCGACCCACCTCTTGAGCAGCCCAGAGGTACGGACTTTCCTGGGGTCCGTTGTGCTTGTGGGTCTGACGTGGCTCTTCGGGCCGCCAGTCACCTGTCTCTTGGTTGGCGCCGTTTTCTTTGGCTTCCTCCTGGGCGGGGCTCGCGCGACGTTGATACTTAAGCGCTCCGCAGACTGCGTGCCCGGCGCCGTGGCTCCCCGAACCTGCGCCGTTGAAACGCCTCTGCCATATTCGCATATCTCTCTGCCGGAAGGCTCCGCGGAAGTCGGGCACCCCGTGTCCGGAGATGGCGAGGTCCGACCTGAGCCGGCACGCTCCTCGTTACGTTTCCGCGGCTCGGCGGACCGTGGCAAATCAGCGGCAAAGGTCCCATTGCCCGCCAGTGAAGTGGGGAACGGTAGGCGCGCAAAGAAGGGTTCTGCTGGCCCTCCCTCAAAGGATCGACCGCGACGCCGCAGATCCCGCCCTCGCCGTGGAGGGAGAGGAAAAGGAACCCAATGAAATGGAGGGGAAACGGCTCTACCCCAGGATTGCCCGTCGGAACGGCGTCCGAGGCCCACGGCCCTCATTTTGGGTTCATCCGACTCAAAAATGCGCAGGCTGAAGAACGTGCCAGTCAAAATGGGGGTGCCGACCGCAGGATGCGTTTTTTGAGGCATGGCAGGGCAAATGAATGAATGATGGTGGTCATCCTTCCTCAGTCTCGGCTAGAATCGATGTTGCCCGGTGAAACAGAGTCGCCCCCGGGCACCGTGCGAAGCATGGTCGGGCGAGCAACCCGACAAGGGCGTTCTTGGAACACCCATTCATTTGCCCTGCCATGCCTCAAAAAACGCACCCCGAATTGCCAATCATCTCCGATTTCGCGCACAGGCTCTGCCAAGGGCCGTCGTTCTTCGAGCGTGCGCATTCTTGAGTCGGATGAGCCTGATTTTGGCCCTCTCCAGCGCAGTGACCCCGCCGCTTGGAGAGGCGGCTGGTGTTGCCGGCCGTTGCCGCCACTTCACGCAGTCGGTGAGTGCATCCAGCTTCGCTCGATCTCTTCGAGCGACTTGCCCTTGGTCTCCGGGAGGCGGAACCAAGTGAAGAAGAAGCCGCCGAAGCAGATCGCGGCGTAGATCCAGAAGGTGCAGGCGGTGCCCAGGCTCTCGTTCAACACGGGGAAGGTGAACGTCAAGAGGAAGCAGGCGGTCCAGAGGGAGAAGACCGAGACCGACATGGCCGCCCCGCGGATGCGGTTGGGGAAGATCTCCGAGAGCACCACCCAGGTGACCGGGGCTAGCGACAGCCCGTAGCAGCCGATCGCCGAGAGCATCAGCACCAGGACGTAGGTCCCGGTGAGCTTGGCCAGGAACATGCCGCCGATCGCGAGGTGAATCAGCGTCAGGCCGGCGAACCCCACGAGCATGAGGATCCGGCGGCCGAAGCGGTCGACGGTGGAGATCGCCACGATGGTGAACAGCAGGTTCACGGCGCCGATGATGACGATGTTCAGCAGGGCCTCCGACACCGGGTACCCGGCCGCTTTGAACAGGTCGGGCGCGTAGTAGAAGATCACGTTGATCCCGCACCACTGCTGCAACACGGCCAGGACCACGCCGATCACGAGGACCGGGAGCATCTTGGGCTCGACGAGGTCGCGGAAGCCGACCCTCTCGATCTTGCCGACCTCGATCTCGCGGACCAGGGTCTCCTCGATGAAGGCGACCTCGCGGCCGGCGTAGGCCGGGCCGCCGACCCGGGCCAGGACGGCCCGGGCGCCATCCGAGCGGCCGCTCTTGACCAGCCACCGCGGGCTCTCCGGCACGAGGAACATCAGCACGAAGAACAGGCAGGCCGGGAAGGCCGTCACCCCGAACATCCACCGCCAGCCGAAGTCCACGGTCCAGGAGGTCAGCCCCCGGCCCGACAGCTCGACCGCCAGGGGGTCGACCTTGAGCTTGTCCTTGAGCTTGTCCTTCGCCCGCGTGGCGTTCATCTCATTGACGATTTCGGTGACGGCGTTGAGGTCCAGCGGCTTGGAGCGGGCAGCGGCCAGGGTGGTGAAGTCGTCGATCACCTTCCGGTGCTCCTTCTTGGGGACCTGCCAGGCCAGGTCTTCGGCGATCCTTTGGGCGTCGAGGCCGGCGGCGGGCCCGCTCGCCTGCCTGGCCACGGTGGCGTGGTCGGCGGCCGTGCCGAGCCGGGCGATGCCGTAGTTGGCGGCCTGGGCTAGGAGGATGCCGATGACGATGGTGAACTGGTTCATGGCCACCAGGCGCCCGCGGACCGCCGCCGGGGCGACCTCGGCGATGTACATCGGCGAGAGGTTCGAGGCCAGGCCGATGGCCACGCCCCCGGCGATGCGCCAGAGGTTGAAGGCCCCGAACGTGCCGGCCAGGGCGGTGCCGATCGACGAGACCACGAACACCACGGCGGCGAGGATCAGCAGGCGTTTGCGTCCGAAGCGGTCGCTCAGACTCCCGGAGAGCACGGCCCCGAGGAGGCACCCGACCAGGGCGCTGGCCATGGCCCAGCCGTCGTCCCAGGCGGTGGCCAGGTGGAAGAATTTTTCGAAGAAGGGCTTGGTGCCGCTGATCACGACCCAGTCGTAGCCGAACATCAGGCCGCCCAGGGCGGCGGCCAGGGAGATGGCCCAGACGTAGCGCATGTTGTAACTGGCCGGACGCGAGTCGTTCTTGTCGAGAGTGGACGTCATGCTACTGTCTCCAGCTCCGCTCGATCTGTTCCAGCGTCTTCCCTTTGGTCTCGGGGACGTAGGCGGCGACGAACACCAGCGAGACGAGGCACATCAGGGCGTAGATGAGGAAGGTCCCGGCCTGGCCCAACCGCTCGAACATCCAGGGGACGGTCTGGGAGACGAGGTAGCAGGCGACCCAGAGGGCGACCGTGGCCACGGACATGGCGCGGCCGCGGATTCGCGTGGGGAAGATCTCGGCCAGCACGACCCAGACCACGGGCCCCATGGCGATGGCGAAGGAGGCCACGTAGGCCAGGGTGAACAGGAAGACCCAGGTTCCCGACAGCGCCAGCCAGAAGGCCCCGGCCAACAGGACCAGGGAAGTGCCCATGGCCAGCGACGTGGCCAGGAGGAGCGGTTTTCGGCCGGCCCGGTCGACGACCTGGATCGCCACGAGCGTGAACAGGAGATTGACGACCTGGAGGGCGACGGTTTGCAGCAGGGCCCGGGTGGCCGAGACCTCGGCGCTCTCGAAGATTTTCGGGGCGTAGTAGAGCACGGCGTTGATCCCGGTGACCTGCTGCAAGACGGCCAGGACGATGGCGATCCCCAGGGCGACCTTCACCCCCGGACGAAGGAGGTCGGCAAACGATCCACCCTCCTGGGCGATCGTCTCCTTGATGTCCTTCATTTCGAGCTCGGCCTGCGCGGGCCCGGCCGCGCGGCTCAAGACGGCCAGGGCCTCGTCTTCGCGGCCCTGCTTGGTGAGCCATCGGGGGCTCTCGGGGACGAAGAACAGCGCGACCAGGAACAGCATCGCGGGGAGGGCCCCGGAGGCAAACATCCACCGCCAGCCGGCCGCCACGTTCCAGCCCTCGTCGACGGGCGAGGCGATCAGCCAGTTGACGATCGAGACGATGAGCATGCCGCTGATGATCGCCACCTGGTTGAGCGAGACGAGCCGTCCGCGGATCCCCGCCGGGGCAACCTCGGCGATGTACAGCGGGCAGAGCATCGAGGCGGCGCCGATGGCGAACCCACCCAGCAGCCGGGCGAGCACGAACTCCGTGAGGTTTCGCGGCAGGGCGGCGGCCACCGCGGAAACCGCAAACAGCACGGCCGCCAGCAAGAGCATCTTCTTGCGGCCGAAGCGATCGCTGATCATCCCGGCCAGCGACGCCCCGATCATGCAGCCCACCAACACGCTGGAGACCGCCCAGCCTTCGAGCACCGCGTCGAGCACGAACTGGGCCTTGATGTACTTGATCGCCCCGGCGATCACCGCCGTATCGTAGCCGAACAGCAGTCCCCCCAAGGCGGCCACAAAGGTCAGCAGGTAGACGTAGCGAAGATCACCTTCCGGGGTTCGCGACGCCGGGGCCGGGAAAGTCGTATCCTGGTGGGCCATCGGTACTTACTCCTTCCTGCCACAAGGGCCCTGGGGGAGCGAAACGGTCTGGGTCCATGGTAATCCCCGCCGCCGTCTTGACAAGGGGCCTCGGCCCGGACAAATTGACGGCAGACGGACCCACCGCCGCAGCCTGCAAGGACTCAAGCCATGAACTCCCGCCAGCGTGTCGAAGCGGCCCTAAACCACCAACAGCCCGACTACGTGCCTTTGGACCTCGGGGCCAGCCCGGTCACGGGGATGCACGTCAGCTCGGTCGCTCAGCTCCGGCAGGCGTTGGGCCTGGACCGGCCCGGCACGCCGGTCAAGGTGGTCGAGCCCTACCAGATGCTCGGCGAGATCGCCCCCGACCTGGCCGATGCCCTGGGCGTGGACGTGGTGGGTCTGGGCGGGCTGAAGAACATGTTCGGCTTCGAGAACAAGGACTGGAAGCCCTGGACGTTGTTCGACGGCACGCCGGTCCTGGTCCCCGGGGCGTTCAACACCGATCCGGAGCCGAACGGCGACGTGCTGATGTACCCCGAGGGGGACAAGTCCGCTCCCGCGAGCGGCCGCATGCCCAAGGGGGGGTTCTACTTCGACACGATCGTGCGCCAGGAGCCGGTCAAGGACGCGAAGCTCAAGGTCGAGGACAACCTCCAGGAGTTCGGCCCGATCGGCGACGACGCCTTGCGGCACTTCGCCCTCCAGGCGGACCGGCTGGCCCGGCAGAGCGACCGGGCGATCCTGGCCAACTTCGGCGGCACGGCCTTCGGCGACATCGCCCTGGTGCCGGCCCCGTTCCTGAAATACCCCAAGGGTATCCGGGACGTCGAGGAGTGGTACGTCAGCACGGTGAGCCGGTTCGACTTCGTCTACGAGGTCTTCCGCCGCCAGTGCGACGTCGGCCTGGCGAACCTGGCGAAGATCCGGCAGGCGGTCGGCGACAAGGTGACGGCCGTGTTCGTCACCGGGACCGACTTCGGCACGCAGAACGGCCCGTTCATCAGCCCGAACGCCTACCGGAGGCTCTACCAGCCGTTCCATCGCCGCGTGAACGACTGGATCCACGCGCACACGCCGTGGAAGACGTTCATCCACACCTGCGGCTCGGTGGTGGCGCTCTTGCCGGACGTCGTCGACGCGGGGTTCGACATCCTCAACCCGGTCCAGTGCTCCGCCGCCGGCATGGTCCCCCAGACGCTCAAGGACCGGTTTGGGGCCAGGCTCACGTTCTGGGGCGGCGGGGTGGACACCCAGAAAACGCTCCCCTTCGGCACGCCCGACGACGTGCGCCGCGAGGTGAAAGAGCGGATCGCCATCTTCAACCGCGGCGGCGGGTTCGTGTTCAACACGGTGCACAACGTCCAGGCCAACACCCCGCCGGAGAACCTCGTCGCCCTGTACGAGGCCGTGCGCCAGGCGCGGGGATAGGGCCGGACTCGCAGGCGGAGGCGTTGGGTGGCATGTTTGGGTGGCATGCCCTCACGACGCGAAGCGTCGGGTGGGCATGCTGGGGGCCATGCCGACCCACGGCTTCGCCGAGTGACGGCATGCCACCCGCCGAGAACCTGGAGGAGGACTCTCGCAAAGGCGCAAAGGCGCCAAGACACGCCGGGTGGCACTGGCTGCTGGCCAGGCAGTGTCGCCTCAGCGCGGGCAGAGTAGCTGCCGATGAGGACAAGAAGGGGACATGACCGATCTGTTCGCGGGTCGCCAAGGGAATGGCAGTGACGGCCCGCTGTCTCCCTTTTCTCCTTCTGCGTATTCTCCTGCCCCTTCGCCTAGATTGCGGCAATTGGTCCCAATTGTGTTAGCACTATATTGACTGCCTCCTCTATCCCCGTGCCGAGTCTCAGCGCGGTATCAATGTGAGTCAGGACGAGTTCAGCCACGTGGAGTCTGTTCTCTCGGGAATGAAGCCCGGTTGCCATAACATCGAGCCCGGGGTTCACTAGATTGGAGACGGCGTGCCAGTATGATTGAACCGTCTGGGTATCGATGTGCGTCGCAAGGACTGGTCGCGCCAAGTAGCCTGCTGTAGCCACCACACGGAGCCTCTCAAGCGGCAGCGGGGACTTCTCGTCTGCTCGGTAATTGACTACTATGTCTTTTATGAGGGGCATAAACATTGCATTGTAGCGCAGTTCCAGCCGCAACCCCGACAGTTGCTCACCCACCGATTCCACTTGCCGCACCGAAGCCCAACGGTCTAGATCGACGAGCTGCTTTCCGTCGAGCATTCGGATATGACCGCCATGCGGAACGGCGAGGGCATTGAAGAAGTTGGTGCGGGCACCGGGAGTGATGCTGCCGCCGTTCGCCACGGTGAAGGTGCTGATCCTCTCTTCGGCCCCGCTCGTCGGGTGCCGGAAGGGGTTGTCGAAAGCCTCCCTGCAGTCTTTGACAAGATCGTGGGAGTCGGACTGGCTAATGCTGTCGACGTACTTCGCCTGGAGTCCATGATAGGCCACCTGGCCAAAGCGGTCGATCTCGCCGAACACGAGGTCCTTTCCGAACTCGTGCGGGCCGTGATAGTCGACAACAACCGAGTATCCGAGCCGCCTCAACAAAGGCACGAGAAAGTGGCTCGTGAACTCGGCCTCGCTGCCATACTGGAAGTGCTTTTCCATCGGCATGATGGCTCTCCCCATCCATAGCAAACAACAAGGGAACATCAGCGATTCGTACACGCGTCGTCAGGTCAGTATCAATGCTGTCCCCTTTTCCCCCTTTCCCCTTTTCCCTTTCCCTTGTCCTACTCCTTGTTGCCCGCCTGCTTCTTCGCGGCGGAGGGCCGGGCGATCTCGACGGTGGCAATCAGCGCGTCGTCCTGGAAGCGCAGGGCGGCGATCACCTCGTCGATCCCCTGGAGGAACTCGACGAACGACGGCTTGCTCCCGCCCGGCGGAAGCTGCCGCGACTCCTCGCGGTTGCCGTGAACGCCGCAAAGGACCTGGTTCCGCTCGGGGTCGAAGCGGTAGACGCCGTGGTCCGGGCAGAAATAGGTCACGCCGTACTTGGCTTCCGAGAGCTTCGGGATCTCGGCGATCGGCGTGCCGTAGAGCTTGTGGAGGTTGTAGATCGAGCTGATGTTGCGGTGGCAGGCCGCGCGGCTCTTCTCCTCCCAATAGAGCTGGACGTCGTCGTAGCAGCGGCTTAAGGCCCGGGGGTTCAGCCGCAGGAGCATCTGGGCCTGGACCGGCGACTGGGTCTCCGGGGCGCTTTCGGCGTCGATCACCTCGCGGAGCGTCTCCGGCTTCGTGGCCACGACCAGTTGGTCACCCACCAGGGCCGCGTGCAAGCGGACCTTCACGGCGTAAAGCTGGACGCTGAACACGTAGACCGGGTGCTTCTTGTAGTCCGGGAGCCGGTAGCCGTCCAGGACGATCGGCAGGCTCAGCACGTTGCTCTTCTGGAGGACCACTTGCTGCAGGAGCTGCTCCAGGAACCGGGCGGCGCTTGGGCGGTTTTCCACGTCGATCGCCAGATACATCGGCATCTTCAGCGCGGTGACCGCCCCGGCGACGAGGGTCTGGGGCTCGACCGGCACCTTGCCCAGCATGGGGAGATTCAGCTCGTGAAACTGCGTGGGGTCGATCTCCAGGATCGACTGGCCGTCGCACAGGTGCAGGCTCACCCGGTCGCCGATCCAGCCCAGATCGGCCAGCGTGGGATCGGCCTGGAGCGTCTCGGCCACGCCCGGGATCGAGCGCAAGTGCCCCGCAATCTGCTTGCGGCCCGGGACCGTCACGAAGGACACCATCGCCGAGGCGGCCATGCGCCCCGTACCGATGGGCCGCGGGCCCTTGTCCACCATGGCCCGCAGGTCGTTGTAGTAGCTCCCGTTGGCCATCGGCAGGACGCAGGTCTCCAGTTTGATCCGGTTCCCGAGGGTGATTCGCACGGCGATCGGGTCGAACATCTTCTGCCAGAAGGCCTGGTAGCGCTGCTTGTAGCGATCGTATTCGGACGCCTCGTCCTGGGAGACGTTCAACACGGTGAGCTCCAGGTTCGGCGTCAGGTACTTCAGCCGGTTGTGGAGCGAGCACGTGCAGGCGTCCCGCGCGGCGTCGAAGGCGTAGGCCCCGCGGTGCGGGCAGACGATCTTGGCCGGGTCCACGAAGCGCCCCTCGACCAGGTCGGACAGCGCCTTCGGCGACCGCCCGTACTCCAGCCGGTAAAACAGCGACGCGTTGTTGAGCATCACCAGGTTGTTGAAGCACTGGAGCCGCCGCTTCTCGGAAATCTTGGCCTTCGGGCCCACCAGGCCCCGGATCATCGCCTCGGAGGCGAAGAAGTAGCCGCTTGCGGCACCGGGCGACGGGGGCAGGATCGTGGTCACGTAACGGTAGTCCAGCGCGCTAAAGAGGCTGGGGGCCTGGCCGGCCGCCACGTCGATGATCCGGCGCAGGGCCCGGTGCGAGTTCGAGAAGAGGATGCAGTCGCCGTGCTCGGTCACGAACGAGCTGACCGCGCGATCCTCGGTGTAACGCGCCGCCACCTTGTGCCCGCGGTGGTTGAACTCCCGATCCGTCACGTCGGGATGGGCCTTGCGGACCTCCGCCAGCCAGCCGGCGGCGGCCTGGCGAAAGACCTCGGGCCGGCGCAGCCGGAAGATCATGGTCACGTCGGCCCCCTCCTGCACAAAGGGATCGGCCCCCGTGATCGCCACCTCGCCGATCACGGCGTCGGCGAAGAGCCGGGTGAGCGGGCCGCGCCGCAGGCAAAGCTGATTTTCCAGCTTGGCCTCCAAACGCTGGTCCTTGGCCTCCACGGTGAACAGCCGCAGAAGGCTGTTTCCCCACTGCACCGACAGATCGGAAAGCTCGCCCAGCGACTGCATCGAGTGGAAATGGAGGAAGTACTGGTCGTCGGGCACCAGGCGCGCCAGGTCGTGCGGCTTGGGCTCGATCTTGTCCCGGGTCCGCTTTTCTTCCAGAAGCTCCCGGTAAGGCAGCGATTCAAGCCGCGGCGGCTCCAGCTTGCTGACGTGGACGCTCAGGTCGCCCATGCGGCCTTCCGCCGAGAGCGCTTGCCGCTGCAACGATTCCTGGATCGCGTGCGAGCCGGTAAACACCTGGTACAGCCCGGTCTCCAGCCCGCTGCGGTCGGGCATGGTCTTCGGGATCGGCGGCGGCGTAACCCCATAGCGGGCCTGCGACTGCAAGAGGCAATACTGGAAGAAGCTCTCCTCCGGATAGTACCGCAGGAGATGCGCGAAATGGCGGTTCTGCTGGGTGGCCCATTCGGCGTAGAGGCCCTTCGGGCCCGTCTCTGCCGTGGGGATCGGCACCTCGACCGCGGTCTGGCGGACCTGGACTTGCCGGCTGCCGTCGGGGCTTTCGGCCACGATCTCGTAGGACAACTGGAGCTTGGCCTTGCCGCTGCCGGTCAGGCGCCCGTAGAACTCGGCGTGCTTCTGCTGGAAAGTGGTTTCCTTGGGATAGATCAAATACGCCAGCTCGTCCAGCGGCTTGAGCCGGAGGTAGTTGCTCTTCTCGAACTCTTCGGCCAAGAACGGCTGCTCCAGGCGCACGGTGAAGACGAGGATGTCCCCATTCTTGTCGCGGTACACCTCGACCTTGTGCTGGAAGGGCAAGGCATCGGCCGCAGCCGCCAACGCGGGCCCAACGGCGCACCCCCATACGATCGATGCCAGGAAAAGCGGTCGCATGGCCAGTCTCCTCTGTTAGAGAAACCTGTTGGAAGCGGGTTCTCGGTGTCCACCGGCAATTCTCGTTCGCCTGGAAACTGGATGCCATGCCCCCGTCGGGGGGTAATGGCAGCTCTCGGCGCTTGGCGGGCGAGGCTTCCCCCAATCACCAGTCTTGCTGCACCAGTCTTGCCGGGTGGCATGCCCACGCAAGCGTGGGCATGCGGAAATCGCCGGAACGCGTCGCTCGGGGCGCATGCCCACGCAAGCGTGGGCATGCCACCCGAGCTTGACTTCCGCCGCGCCGCGAACTACCCTGCTTGCTTGGTGCCGGACCCGCGCGGTGAGGGGCACCGGGTCCTTCGGCCGGAAAACACAGCCAGGAGACGATCATGAACAAGAAGACGACCGTGTCGCGTCGTGAGCTGGTGGCTGCCGCGGGGGCCGCGGCGCTGTGGACGATCGTGCCGCGGCACGCCGTGGCCGCTGGCGGAAAAACACCACCCAGCGAAAAGCTCAACATCGCCGGCATCGGCGTGGGCGGGATGGGCGCCGGGGACATGGGCGCCGTGGGCCCGAGCAACAACGTCGTCGCCCTGTGCGACGTCGACCTGCGCCGCTCCGCCGAGACCTTCAAGCGCTTCCCCAAGGCCCAGCCGTACCGCGACTTCCGCCAGATGTTCGACGACCTGGAAGGCCGGATCGACGCCGTCGTGGTCGCCACGCCCGACCATTGCCACGCCGTGGCCGCCATGGCCGCCATCCGGCGCGGCAAGCACGTCTACTGCGAAAAGCCGCTGGCCCATTCCGTCTACGAGGTCCGCCAGTTGATGAAGGCCGCCAAGGAGAAGAACGTCGTCACCCAACTGGGCAACCAGGGCCACTCCTTCGAGACCATCCGCATGTTCTGCGAGTGGATCTGGGACGGGGCGATCGGCAAGGTCCACACGATCCACGCCGGCTGCTCGGCCGTCAACTCGGGGATCCGCCGGCTCCCGCTCCCCAAGGTCGAGTCGCCCATTCCCTCCACGCTCGACTGGCACCTGTGGCTGGGCCCGGCCCTGTTCCGGCCGTACTACCGCGCCTACCTGCCGGGCTCGTGGCGGGGCTGGGTCCCGTTCGGCAACGGCACCGTCGGCGACTGGACCTGCCACGTCGTCGACCCCGTGTTCTGGGCCCTCGACCTCGGCGCGCCCAAGACCATCCAGGCCAAGGTCAAGGACTACGACCCCAAGACCCAGGGCGACGCCTTCCCCCAGGGCGAGATCATCACCTACGAGTTCCCGGCCAAGGGCGAGCGCGGGCCGATCACCATGCACTGGTACAGCGGCACGGAGCGGATCCCCCGCCCCGACGACCTCGAGAAGGACCGCAAGCCGGTCGACACCGGCGCGGTCGTGCTCGGCGACAAGGGGACCATCATGTACGGCTCGCACGGGGCCGGCGGCGTGCGGATCATCCCCGAGGCCAAAATGAAGGCCTACAAGCTGCCCGAGAAGAAGATCCCCCGCGTGCCCGGCCACCACCAGGACTGGCTCCAGGCGATCCGCAACGGCACGAAGTCGGGGAGCGATTTCTCCTACGGCGGCCCCTTGACGGAACTCGCCGTGCTGGGGGTGATCGCCATCAAGTTCCCCGGCACCAAGCTCGAGTGGGACGCCGAGGCCATGCGTTTCACCAACTGCCCCGAGGCCAACGAGCACGTCAACCCGCCCTACCGCGCCGGGTGGACGCTGTAACCTCTCGACGTATCAGTAACTTCAGGGGGCCCTCAGTTCCCCTCCACGATGGGCTTGGCCGCATTCCATAGAGGGATCTGCGTAGAAGCCGAGACGGTGCGGTCACACATCGGCGCACTTGGCGCCCCGCCATCGGGCGGAATATAATAATACCGCGTAGCCAGAGAGAAGGCTTTTGGCGTGCGTGCGATTGAGCGCGGATGCGCGAAATGGGGCTGCAGCCACGCCAATGGTGTACGACCCGCGCCGGAGGGCGCGTCCTTAGTCGGAGTCCGCCGGGAGCACTGTGCGGGTAAGGCTCCCTCCGCCCCCTCTCGCCGGTGCGAACCGCCCGGACTTTGTGCGCTGATGTGGGGTTGGGACGATGAAACCGAAGAAGAAGGACACTGAGAGACGCTCGACAGACGTCGAGTTCCTTGGGCAGAAGGAGCTCGAGCGTACCGAAGCACCCTCAGACGCCAAACGTCAGACATCGGTGCTTGCCAAGTACGTGATCGATTCCGGCAAGGGTCTGACCGACGAGGCCAATCGTGCGTTCTACTACCTTGTAGGTGCAGGCCTCCTGTTCATCGTCCTCGCCATACCGCTCGCGAGGTTCTTTCTCGAGCCTGCTGCACAGTACTTGGTCTGGCTTCCGGGCCTGCTTGTCATCCTACTCGCGTTCCTCAGAGAGTTGCGCAGACACCCACCCGCCCCAGCGGCCGCCGCCCCTACCAGCCCCGATGCCACAGTCGACCGGGTCAGTCAACCCACGACCCTGGGCAAGGTTACCCTCAGAGGCCAGATACCGGAAAGCACGAGCTACGAGATTGTAATGTACTGGGGATACCGGCCCGCGGCTCACCAAGACATTGGGCGGGCGATCGAGGGATGCAAGGGCGAACTCTTCGTTGCCGGCCTTGGCCTGAACACCATCACCGACACGCTCAATGAGCCGCAACTGCTGGATGCCCTCTCCCGGGCAATCAGGAACAACGACAACTTCGCGATTACCATCGTCTTCCTGCACCGGGCGCAGGCTGCGCGGTCACGCGAAGAAGGGGGCCAGAATCTGAGTGACAGCATTCGGCAGGGGAAGCGAAAGCTGAGGCGCTTTCACGCTCAGCTTTCCGAGAGAGTCCAGCGCCGCGGCGCGCGCCCCCTTGTTGACTTCCGCACGTACGACCAGAAGACGATTCCGCGGCATTTCCTGCTTAAGGTGGACGACGTGATCTACGTTGGCTCGTACCTTTGCCACGAGAAGGGCTCGTATTCCTATCTGCTGAAGATCCAAGACTATGGAGATGGGCTATATAGCCTTTTTTGTCGGGAGATTGACTACTTGAGGAAACACAGCGTGGCTATACAGTACATACCAGATGAATAGGAGGTTCTCCATGGAGTTTCAGGAGTTTTTCAAGCACGCCAAGTCGTCAATAAAAATCCTGGGGACGAATTCGCTGATTCCGCATTTGGAGGATAGTGGTCGGTTTCTCGGCGACCTCCTCCTTCTGAACAAGGATCTGCACATCCTGATCCTGTGCGAAAGCGACAATGAGAACTTCAGCCAGTCCCTATGCACAGACACGGACACCTCGCGCCGTCGGCTCTCCTTTGCTGCCCTTGGTGTCCATCGCGCCCGGATCATGGGCACGGGGAGGAACGATGGCCTAATGGAGGCAATCCGGGAGCACGTGAGGAGCCAGCGTGACTCAGAGCAGATACTGCAGCGCATCCAAATCAAGCAGGTGAACCTCCGGTTGCCCGTCAATCTTATCCAGGCTGATGGCCGCATCTGGTGCTGCATCATCACGGATTCTGCTGCGGATCTGGACTCCTATTTCAGTGTCGAAGAGAACCAGAGATTGAAGGAAGAACTCCTAAGCTACATTGACTTCTACGTCAGTCCGGAAAGAGGGGGCATCTACCTTTCGAAGCCGGGGGAGGAACTTATCCAGTTGTATGACAGGAATGGGATCCCGCGCGGCATATATCCGCGCGCGTGCTTCTACACGACCGAGTTTTCCCGCTACTCTGTTTGGGGGTTCGTATTCAACAGAAAGGGTGGACTACTGCTACATCAGCGAAGCAAGACCACGAAGGACGGTCGAGGTCTCTGGGACAAGTCGATGGGTGGACACGTTGACCTCCTGGACTCCTCTACCTCCATCACGGCAGAGCGGGAGCTGGTCGAGGAGATGTTTTTGCCTCAGGCAGAATACACCAAGTATCTGCGAGCGGATCTCGGCGATATAGTCCACTTCGGAGAATGGAACACAAGGAAGCGTCCAGAGAGAACGTTCAAAGGAGGCTTCGCGGCGCTCTCGGAGTCGGACTGGGCGATGTTTCGCGCCACGGACATGCATGGCGCGCCACTGACGGTCACCAGGATCTCGGATCGACGGATTCATGAGGACGACGACAAGGTGACAGTGAAGCGCACAGTCTTCCGGAGCGACGTGTACCTGTTCATTGCTCCGCCGCAATACCTGGATACACCAGAAGAGATGGAGAGGCTCTTGAAGCATGCCGAGAAATCCGGCGCGGCCGAAGCGCACAAGGTGGTTACCCTGGAGGAGTTGCGCCGCTGGATGGCGGAGACCGAAATGAGAGGCACGACGCGCGAGACCTTTACCGATGACATGATATTCATTAATCTTCAGTATCGCGACCTTCTTGAGGGCTTTTCGGAGTTCGTGAGGTTCGTTTCCGAAGGCCAAGCCACATGACTCCCCGGCTGTATATCTTGACGGGAGCGTCAGGGTGTGGGAAAACCACACTTCTCAATAACATAGCGGCGCTCCAAGAAGAGGAAGTTGACCCGGAGATAATGGCCATACGGGCACCGAAGTTCTCAGAACGCCAAGTTCGAGCGAAGCAGGGGGAAGTCGATGACGTGACGCACGTTGCCTCGGTGCGGCTGGGCGAGTTTGACGCCGCGTACGTGATCAATAATGTCAAGTACGGGATAAAGCTCGAACCGATACGGCGCCTTCTGGAGAAGGGCCTTAACCCCTTCATCATCTTGAGCGATCTGCGGGTTATCAGGCAGTTGAAGGACTTTCTCGGCGCGCAGGCGGTGGTGTTGTACGTTTCTTCGGCTATCGATGCCGACCGGCTTCGGCGGATTCAGTTCGAGAGACTGGGGTTCCGCCCTACGGAGCAGCAGAAGGCCGTTCTGGCGTACCACTTCGCGAGGACCAGCGCTGCGGCGCGTCTGGAGTGGTGGGACAGAGTGTCTGAGTGCATGTCCGAGTTAGAGGCGGACTGGCACGCTTACGCCACGGACGCGCGATCTACGGAGATTCGAGCTCAGAAGATCCGAGCCTTCCATATCCGATATATCGAGTACGTCCATATGTTCGATCACGTGGTCCTGAACTATTCCGAGGACAGGCCGGACGAGATGACGGCGCAAGTGCGGAACATTATCAAGGAGTCCGACACGATTCAGCGAAGCACGAGAAGACATCTCCCCGTGTTTGTCGTCGCGGCCGCGTCAGGGGCGGGCAAGGGCACACTCATGGAGATGCTTGACTTGATAGGGCGGGATAGAGTGCGTGTGACGTCAAAGCTCGCCAAGCGCGCCGCGAAGGAAGAGGATAGGCGCGACGGCATGATCGCTCTGACGCGTGCGAGTGACGACCCCGCCCCGGAATGGCCGGCGTGGTGGACGACGGATATGAGAGGGCATGGTAACCGCGGTGAGTTTCCCCCTGAGTACGATTTGCAGTGGCAGTTCCACAAAGGGCACGGGGGCGAAGCGAGGGGCACCTTCTATGCCGTGAGCAGTGTCGAGATTCAGCACAATGTTGACGCTGGGAATCCCCAGATCTTCGTCTCGAACATGGAGCAATTCTCGGTGTTCCGGAGAATGTGGCCGGACAATGCCGTTTTCGTCTACTTGCACAGGCTCGTTTCTTCGCATGAGAACAGGCAGTTCCAGATGCGCAAGTGGCAAAACGATCCAGGCGAGGCAGAGGCGAGGATTGCAGAGAGACAGAAAGTACACGTAGATTACATCAGGAACATCGCTCAGTTCGACCATGTGCTTCTCAATACTGCGTACGAGGAGGATCTGTACGACCAGATGTTCCGCCTGCTTGAATTCTATCGACAGCGCGGTGGGCCGGAGCCGGGGCGGAACCTGCCATAGCGCCGATAGGTCTCCGGGTGCCGGGTGAAGTGCAGGAGCGCCGACGATGTGTTCGGAAAGAGAAGGAAGCCACCTCTCAGGCGTGAAGGCTCTAGCAGATTGGCTGCGCGGGCAGGGCCTGGACCTGTCGAATTGGGGACTTGGCAAGGCGAAGTCGGTCGAAGACCTCTGGCGAGAAATCACCGCTGAGGACTGCTCGCTCTCTCCCGGGCCCACACGCTCCGTCGTGTTGGCTGTGATCCTCATAGAAGACAAGAACCGACTCCTGTGTGAAGCCAAACAGGAACTTCGTGATGGAAGGATTCGCCTGCGGAGCAAACCACCCCGTGAGAAGGTGCGGCGCGGTGAGAAGATAATCGCAGGGGTAATGCGCTGTCTTGAGCAGGAACTCCGAATCTCGCCGGATGTCTGCCGCATAGTGAGCATTCCTGAAAGGCCTATCCGAGTGGCAAGAGAATCGGACTCCTATCCTGGGTTGAGAACGGTGTACCTTGAGTACTGGGCTCGTGTCGCAGTCCCTAACCTCCCTCGGGAAGACTTCTGTACTGAGGAGTCGGGCGATCCACACGATCCTGTTTTCCGCCATTGGTGGACCTGGGTAGATCGGGAGGCGGTCAGCCTTCCTCCGAGCGGTTAGGCAACTCATTCGACGTATCGTCAAGTACACGCACGCCGATCCTCTCCCACACAGCCGTCCACGACCCTCCTGACGCCCTGACCGCCAACGGGACGCCAGTTGTAGGCACACCCGCCGGCAGAGGGGGCGCGGGTTGACAATCCCGATCGCCGGCCCGACAATCCCGACTATCGGCCCGCGGGCCTGTCGACTCGGGAAGCACCCGAGGGGCCCCAGGAGCCGCTATCGGTGATCCCTTCGGGTCACCACCTGGTAAAGGAGCCCGAGATGTTTCGAGTTCGAAGCTGGATGGTGCTGAGCGTGGCGTTGTTGTTGGCGGTCGCGCTGGTTGGGGCCGTCGAGGCCCTGGCCGCCGAGGGAAAGGGGCGGGGTGGGATGATGGGGCAGACCGGGTCGCTCATCGGTCTGTTGAGCATGGAGAAGGTCCAGAAGGAGCTGAAGCTCACCGACGAGCAGATCGAGAAGGTCAAGCAGGCCGCCGAAAAAATCCGCGGCGAGATGCGCGAGAAGTTCGCCGCCCTGCGCGACGTCCAGGACCGGAAGGAGCGCCAGGCGAAGATGGCCGAGCTGGGCAACCAGTCCGATGCCAGGGCCCGAGAGGAACTCCGCGAGGTCCTCGGAGAGAAGTTGATGCGGCTGTACCAGATCCGCCTCCAGGTCCGCGGCGCGGCCTGGGCCCTGGCCAACGCGCGGACCGCCCAGCGCCTGAAGCTCACCGACGAGCAGAAGACGAAGGCCGCCGAGCTCGACAAGGCCACCCAGGAAAAGACCTCCGAGGTCTTCGGCGGGATGCAGAATCTGAGCCAGGAGGAGCGCCGCGAGAAGATGGCCGAGGCCGGCAAGAAGGCGCGAGCCATCCGCACTGAGGCCGACAAGAAGGCCGTCGACCTGCTCACCGCCGAGCAGAAGGAAGCGTTCGAGAAGATGAGGGGCGAGAAGTTCGAGCTGTAAAGAGTTCGCGAAAACGCTCCCCGTCCCTCAGCCCCCGGCTTTGCCGGGGGGCACCGACGGGGTTGGCCATGGAGCGCGGAGGGTGGCACGGGCTGTTTGTCAGCCCGTGTTCTCTCCCCACCACTCGGGCGAGCACTGGCTGACAAGCAGCCAGTGCCACCCAACATTCTGCGCTCCCCATCCCGCCCCAACGGAAAGAACCATGGGCCCGAGGAGAATCCTGCTCTGTGCCGCGGCGGGTTTGGCCCTTTTGGGCACGGCCCTCCCGAAGGCCGTCGCCTCGGACGCTTCGCTCCAGCAGGCCACTGCGTCGAGCGAGTGGGGGCCGGGCTACGGCGCAGCCGCCGCCGACGACGGTGTGGCCGACGAGAACGGCAACTACTGGCAGACCCTCCAGGGCAAGGACCGCGGGGCCTGGTGGCAACTGGACCTGGGCCAGGAGGCGACCATCCGGGCGGTGAAGATCGTCTGGGCCCGATGGGAAGACAAGGTCCACTGCCCGCCCGCTCGGCTGGTGATCCAGCTCAGCACCACCGGGGCCCCTGGCTCGTGGAAGGACGTCCGGACCCTCGCCCCGGCAGACCTGCCCCGCGATGGCCAGCCGTACGACGAAGCGCGGCTCTGGACCTACGCGCTCCCGCAGCCGGCCGCGGCCCGGTTCGTCAAGCTGCTGTTCCCCGAGGGGAGTCAGCCGGGGGCAAAGTACCCGGGCTATCTCTGCCTCGGCGAGGTCGAGGTCCCGGTGCCGGAGTCGCCGGCGCGGAGCGTCACCCTCGAAGCCGGGTTCGGCAAGGCCCAGATCGACGTGGACCGGCCGGCCATGATCGCCCTCTACCTCCGCGGGCCGGAGGGGCTGGGCTCCCAGTCGCTCCTGGCCCGGCGGGCCGTGGTGGCTTACCCCGGGTACGGCCGCGGCCGGGGCCGGCTCCCCTGGGCCCGCGACGGCTCGACCTACGTCGTGGCCCAGGACGGCACCCGCTACGAAAGCCGTCTGGACAAGCCGGACAAGGTGGAGGTGGAGCCCCAGGGCGATCGCACCGTGCTGCGGCTCTTGGGCGTCAAGCTCAGCTCGGCCAGTGGGGGCGAGCCGGTGGCCCTCGAGGACTGGACCCTCTCGGCCCCGGGCGACGGCTCGCGCCTGGTCTGGAAGATCGCCCGCCGCTGGAAGAAGGACCTCACCGTGACGATGTCCGGCAGCCCGGGCCTGTGCTTCGGCTTCGACGCCCGGCGCATGCCCAACTCGGTCACCAGCACCCTGTGGTACGATCCCGAGCGCCTGGCCGTCCGGCCCAGCGAGCTCTACAACCTGGCCGTCTCCCTTCCGGGCCGGATTGCCGAGAGCCACGTCCAGACCGTCCTGGACCGCGACGCCTGGGCCATCTACAAGCTCTGGACCAACTGGCAGGCCCCGGCCGATCTCCGCCTGGCCGTGGAAGGGGGCTTTCTCTATCGCCGCGGCAGCTTCGCTTTTCTGAGCGAGGCCGGCGCGGTGACGACCCCCGACCCCCTCCAGCACTGCCGCGCCGGAGAGGTCGAGCACACGGCCCTCTCGATCTCCGGCGTCGACAAGCGGACCACCGGCTACCAGTTGGCCATCACGCTCCCCGACAAGGCGACCGAGTCCGCCCTGGCCGACTTCTACTCCTCCGTGCTCAACGGCGGGGCGATCAACGACCAGAAGAACTTCGACTTCGGCAACGAGACCGACGGCTGGTACTACGCCGGGTCGAGCTGGATGTACGGGGCGGCGATCGCCGCCGGCACGCCGGCCCCCGGGCCGCTCTCGTCCCGGCCCTACGACGTGGCCCGGGCTTTCCGCGGACACCTCGCCCGCATCCTCGCCACGCTCGACGACCAGGGCCGGACCCATTTCGGCTACAACCAGACCGGCCAATGGGTCGACGACAACCTCCACACCATCCAGGGCGTGCGCTGGTATCTCCTCCACACCGGCGACCTGGCCTTCGCCGCCCAACACCTGCCGGCCATGGAGCGGATGCTGGCGTACTTCGTCAAGCGCCGGGGCGAGCGCGGATTGTTCAAGCTCGACGAGGCCGGCGCCCATTGGTACTACGATTGCCTCACCACCAGCGGCCTGAACGGCTACTACAACGCCTTCTTCTACAAGGCCGCCTGCGACCTGGCCGAGATGGAGGAGGCCGCAGGCCGGGCCGACAAGGCCAGGGAGTATCGCGGACTGGCCGAGTCGCTCAAGACGGCGTTTAGCGCCGTGTTGTGGAAGGAGACCGCCCCGGGCGGGCCCCGCTATCTCGACTGGATCGACGCCCAGGGCCGCGAGGTCGCCTACTTCTGCGACCTCTGCCAATGGCCGCCGATTGCCGTCGGCATTGCCTCGCCCGAGCAGGCCCGCAAGATCGTCGCCACCGCCGACGCCCGGATCAAGGAGCTGGAGAAACAGCACGGGTACGGGGGCTACGCGGGGCTCTCGGCCCTCTGGCCGGTGCCGGAGCGGATCAACCCGGCCCCCTGGCAGACCTTCGGCACCTACATGAACGGCGGCAGCCTGCTGTGCCAGACCTACTGGGAAGTGGTGGCCCGGGCGAGGGCCGGCGACCACGCGGGCGCGGCCCGGCGCCTGCGTCTTTTCGCCCAACGGGCCCGGCAGACGAGCTGGGCCGGCAACAACTCGGCCGACGTCCGCGGCGAGCGGGGCCGCAACGAGAGCGGCGAGCCCTACCTGGCCGACATGGCCGTGGTGCCCGCCGCCATGGTCCACGGCGTGCTCGGCGTCACGCCGACGTGGAAAACCCTGGAAGTGACGCCGCACCTCCCGCCCGACTGGGCCCGGGCCGAGGCGGAAATCCTCTACAAGGGCCGCCGGCACCGGGTGACCCTCGAAGGCGGCAAGGCCAGGATCCAGCCGTTGGAGCAAGTGATTTTCCCAGCCTCCCCGTAAAGCCTGCTGTAAAGCCCGGGGGTTGCAACCCCCGGGCTTTGTGTGCCTCCTCTGGGGAACGCGCTGCCGTGGCGTTCCGTTGAAGCAAGTAGGCTGGGGCGTTAGCCCCAGCAGCGCAGGAGCTGGGGCTGCGCCCCAGCCTACGGCTACGAGTCGTCGGCCAGGGCCGCGGCCAGGGCGCGGGCCGCCTCCTCGCCGGCGGACTGCCGGGCCAGCGCGATCGGGTCCTGCCCCACCGACAACAAGTTCCGGGCGGATAGGAGGGTGTATAGGGCCCGAGGACCCAGGCGGCGGATCCAGATGTCGAACGACGCCCGGCAACACCGTGCGGCCCCCTCGCGGTCCCCCCGGGCGAAAAGGACGGTGGCGACGTTGTTCACGTCGCGGGCCACGTTCGGGTGATCGTTCCCGAAGGCGGCCCGGTCGATCCGCTCCGCCTCCCGAAAGCGCGCCATCGCGCCCTCCAGATCCCCCTGGTCCTGAAGCACGAGGCCGAGATTGTTCACGAACATGGCCACCTTTGGGTGGTCGTTGCCGAACGCGGCCCGACCGATCCGCTCTGCGTCCCGAAAGCACCCCAGCGCGCCCTCCAGATCCCCTTGGTACTTGAGCACCATGCCAACGTTGTTCACCGTGGTGGCCACGCTCGGGTGGTCGTTGCCGAGGGCGGCCCGATCGATCCGCTCCGCCTCCCGAAGGCACGCCAGGGCGCCCTTCAGATCCCCCTGGGCCTGAAGGACGTTGCCGACGTTGTTGACGCAGATGGCGACGCTCGGGTGGTCGTTCCCCAAGGCGGCGCGATCGATCCGCTCCGCCTCCCGAAAGCACGCCAGCGCGCCCTCCAGGTCGCCCTTCTCGTGAAGCACGCCGCCGACGTTACTCACGTAGGTGGCCACCTTCGGGTGGTCGTTGCCGAAGGCGGCCCGATCGAGCCGCTCCGCCGTCCGCAAGATCGCTAAGGCCGCGTCCAATTGCGCGCGGTTCCAGAAGTACACGCCCGCCTGGTTGGCCAGGGTGCCGGCCAGGGCGATGTCGCCCAATCGCTCGGCGTGCTCGACCGCCTCCGCGGCGTGGCGGGCGTAGAGGTCCTGGATGGGCCACCGCTTGTAGTCGTCCAACGCGCCCTCGAACACCTGGCATAGGAGTTCAACGAGCCGCACCAGTGCCGCGCGCCGGCCTTCGGCACCCAGTCGGCAGCGGACCAGCGACTGGGTGAGCGGGTGGAGGTCGACGTCCTGGCGGTACTTGAGGATCGACCAGTCGCGCAAGCGGGCGAGTTCCTCCCAGACCTGCTGCGGCGTGAGCCCGGCGGGCTTCAAGGCGTCGACAAACAGCTCGATCGGGATGCCCTTGGGGTGGCAGAACGCGGCCAGGCCGAGGATCTTGCCCGCCGGCACATCGGCCAGCTTGGGCAGGTGGAGGCCGAGGCAGGCGGCGACCCCCAGGCGGTAGTTGGCCGCGAGGCTCCGCGGGTCGAGACCCTCCAGAACGTGCTCGGGCTGGCCGACTTCGGCTTTCTTGAGCAGCCCGAGGAGCTGCCGGGGCGTGACGTTGGGGTATCGCCGCAGATAGCCCGCGGCCAGGGCCACGGCCAGGGCGTGGCAGCCGAGGTGCTGGGCCAGGCGATCGAGGTCCTCCCGGTACTCGTGCGAGGCCGGCCTGGGCCGGCCCAGACGCAGCAGGGCCACCGCGTCGTTGAGCTCGAACACGTCGAGCGACTCGACCTGGACCAGGTCCGTGGGCAGGTCGGTCCGCCGGGTGGTCACCAACACCCGGGAGCGGCCCGACACGCAAAGCTGCCGGAGCCGCTCGGGCCGCTCCAGGTTGTCGAGCACCAGGAGGTGCCTGCCCGAGGCGAGGAAGGCCAGGACGGCGCGGCGCAGGTCCTCGGCCGGGGTTTGGGGCGAAGGGTTCAGGCCCATGGCGTCGGCCAGGCGCCAGGTGTCCAGGTCGATGGCGGCCTCGGAGGCGTCGAGCCACCAGAGTCCGTCGAAATCGCCGGCGTGCCGGTGGACGAGCTCGACGGCAAGCTGGGTCTTTCCCACGCCGCCCTCGCCCGCCACCGCGTGGTTGATCGCCACGTCGCCGGCGGCCAATCGCCGGTAGAGGCGGCGGAGCTCCTTGCGTCGTCCGACGAAATCGAGGCTCCGGCCCGCCCCGGCCGCGGCGAGGTTGTTCGGCGGGAGCTGGAAGAAGTGCTCGGCCGGCTCGATGCGGGGAAGGGGCTGCCCGAGCGGCGGGGCCTCGGCCGGTGGCAGGTTGTAGAGCCGGCGGAGGAGCTGCTGGTAGCCCTCGGCCTGGGCGAGGCTCACCCGGGTCGCCCCGCGGAGCGGCTTGGGGACGTGCCGGGCGTCCTCCTCCCGGAACACCACCGGCACGAACTTGGTGTTCCGCGCCCCGGCGTCGTAGAGGTCCTGGAAGACCAGGAGGCTTTCCCAGCGCACGCCCAGGCCCTTGCCGGGCAGCTCCTGGCCGGTACACCGCTTCAGGTAGGTCTCGGTGGCGACGACCAGGACGAAGTCGGCCTGCTCAACCTGGCGGTCCATCCACTGGGGCCAGCCCTCGGGCGGGGAGACCTCGAACTGGTCGATCCAACAGTCGATGCCGTCCTGGCGGAGCCGGGCGCAGAGGTCCAGCACGCGGCGGCTGTGCTCGGGCGAGTCGTGGCTGTAGCTGATGAAGACGCGCATCCGGGGGACCTCATGGCGGAGGAGCCCATGGTAGCACATGAGGTGCATGAGGGAAAGGTTCGCTCAACCCGACCCGGCGAAGTGCCGGCTCGCCCGAGCAGGCCCGGAACGAACCAGAGCCTCGCCCTTCGTTTCAGATCCCACAAGACGACGCCGTCTTCTCCTGCCGTCAACAGGTCCCTCAAGTCCTCGTCGATCGAGCATGGCTCAACTCCTTCCATGAAACGAGCCTCAACACCGTCAGGCTGCCGATCGGGTCCGTCCCGGTCCAGGTTGGTGGGCACTTCCACGATCCGCATCTTGCGCTTGGCCGCCTTCACCACCATTTCGCTGGCGAGTTCCCTGCCCGGACATTCAGGCTGCGTCGGTTCAAGCGCGACTCGAGAAAAGGCCCGCAGCCCGCAGCCCCGATGCCCACGTGAAGGAAGACGTTCAGGACAAACGCAAGAGCCGGGTTTCCAATCCAGCGGTTCTTCCGCGGATTCTGGAGGGATGAAATACGGATGGCCGGACTGTGAGGCAAGATTGGCCGATGCGTTGATCCTCCGCTCTGAATAGAGGGCCCACGCATGACGCGACTGGAAAGCCCCGAGAAGATCTCGCAGGCGGTGCCACCCACGGCCACTGGTACGGCCTACTGGGACGGGTTCTTCATCGTCTGTTGGGGTTCCAGTCGGCGCGACGCATCGTAAGGGTTCTCGAGCCACTCGCCGTCCTCCTTCCTCGACCTATCCCGCTCCGCCAGCCGAATGGTCTGCACTCCATAGTACAAGGCGTATTGCCTGTTCAGCCAGAAATCCGTGAACTGCGACAACTCCCCCCCGACGCCTAGCGACATGTAAGGTGCGTAGCGGCTGCGGGGCACCACCACGTCCCGGATGCCCCGGGACGCCTCCTCTCGAATGAGCGCGTCCCTTTCGCACCTTTCCCGATGGTAGGCCGGCGCGAGTACCAACAGGTCGCGGAGCTGTTTGCGGAAAGGTGGCGTACGGAAGGTTGGGCCGAGCAAGAGGGATGCCGAGAACAGGGTCACCAGCGCCGATCTGGCAAGGTGCGAATCGAGCGGCAAGGCGCGCAGAAGATCGTCGCTGATGTGTACATGGACCAGGGCGTTCACGAACCAGCCAACGAGGAACCAGAGATACACGGCATTCAAGGTGCGGGGAGCCAGCCAGGCGCCGGCATAGAAGGGGCCGTACAGCCCGACCCCCAAGACCGCACACCATGCCAGCAGAATGGACGCTTTCGTCCAACGCGGCAGCGTGCCGAGCCGTTCCTTTTGCACCGCACGCACTTCGGGGTGAAGGAGAAACAAGAGGGTCGCGAGCCAGATCCCGAGGTCCGTGATCCAGGACCGCACCGCCTGATAACCCGCGAACGTGCCGGCCAGAAGCGTGTATCGGACGTCTCCGTAGTTCGGAGACCACGCGATGCGGCCTTTGTTTCCCGGAGCGAGGAGAACCACGAGCATGCCCACGAGAACCGACAGGAGGATGAGTCCAATGAAGCCCCACCCCACGCGGCGCGATACGGCGGCGCAGGCCGCCCAGCACGCGAGCGTTATGGCGAGCATGGCGCCGTAGAGTTCGTGGGCCCCGCAGGCCAGAAGGACGAGGAGGCAAGTCAGCGCACACGCCCGCCATTTGCTCCGGCTTTCCGGAAGCGATACCGCGCAACACGCCGCGAGCATGGCGAGAGCGAGGGACAACAGGTTCTCGAACGCGCCGGTTCGCCAATAGAACGTCTCTCCCGGCTCCGGACACCGCGACCAGTAGAGAGCGATGAAACAGGCGGTTGCCGTGGCGGGAAAAGCCAACCCCTTGGACGGAACGAGCGTCGCCACAAGGCGGGCGACGGCGAAGGTGAAGACGGACAGCACGGCCCCGAGGGCGATCCAGTAGGTGTCGATCTGGTTCACCCATAGTCCCGCGAGATAGCTCAACCCGGTGCCGAACCAACGCCCGGACCAGCCAAGGTACTCCTGCCTCATGCTGCCAAAGAGGCCGTCATGCTGGGCTTTGTAGGCCCGGGAAAGATCGTCAGCCGCCGGGAAAGAAAAGAAAATGCCCCCAACCAGCAGCAACGAGATCATGGCGATTGTGATTGCCCATATCACGACCGAAGCGCGCGGCGCGAGCCTCGCGATAGGGGAGACTTTCTTCATCGCAGGAGCCTCTTCTCGCAATCGTTCCATGCCCAGGGACCGGGGATCCTGTCGCCTGAGGATGGATCCGCCAAGACCAGTTTCCAAGTCACGCGTGTACCCTATCGCTAATTCCGGCCGCGAGCCCTATATTCCGCAACCCTGCATCGTTCCAAAAGTGGGGGAGGTCGGTAGCCGTAATCTCCTGCGTCATTTCCTACGTCGTCCGCCTGCAACTGGCTCCCCTGCACCAACCTGGCGAGACTGGTGAAGATCAATGGCCCCCACTTTTGCCGCAACGAAGGGTTGCGGAATACCGTGCTGGACCGACGCGTCGGACGAGTCGGGAGGCGATGGCGCCTGCCGCTGCCAGACCGCGTAGACACTCTTGCCGACGCGATAACCGAGTGCCACATCGAAGAAGCGCGACAGCGGAACCATTAACTTATCCCAAACCGCTATTTGTCGGGTGGTCGGAAGGCGAGATTTCAGTAGAATGCGATTCCCGGCGGACGCAAGCAGACCGACGCTATCAAGATATCGCAGTCGACGAAGAGTGAGACCCTGCGGTGTCAACTCCTGCAATGCCCTCCGACTGTAGCGGCGATAATGGCCTATGGCCTTGTCAAATGGCGAGAAGAGCCATGGATGCGCCGGTGACACGACGATCAGGTGCCCGCCGTCTTTCAGCAAGCGTGCGGCCTGCTGCAACTCGAAGGTGTCGTTCTCGATATGCTCAAGCACGTCAATGTAGAGAACAGCGTCATACCCCGATGCTTCCGCGAGATCGGCAACTGTGCCGACTACCACGGTCAGAGTGTCGGCGCGGGCTGGTGAGATTCCCTGCATTTCCAGCACGATTTGCCTGGCGAGATTGGGGTCTGGCTCCAAGCACGTCCAGTGCGAGCAGTCGTCAGTACGCACAAACCGCGTCGTCTCGCCGATCCCCGCTCCGACTTCCAACACGCGGCCTTGGATGAAGGTGGCGAGTTGTCTCTGAAGATACCGTTTCCAATTCACTGCCTGCGCAAACAGACCAAGCTCCGCGCCGACATAGCCGTGAACACTATCCATTGAGCCTCCAATGGCGAGCCACGAAGTATTGCCAATCGCGTATGGGCAGGAATCCGGTCATGCTGCGGGACTGAAGTACGAACAGAACGAAGACACTCATCAGTGTGAACAGATTGAGCAGTACGACTGCGAGGATTCCGCCGGCCGTCGTTGCCCACCCAGGAATTGCCAGGGTTGTGCAAATCCGGACACCGACAGTGGCGAGTAGTCCGCAGAGCGCAAGGACAATGAGCACGGCAGTGAAACACATTAGCCGTACCCCTACCGTGTCGCAGTAGACGGAAATGGCGCTCATCCCGTGTGTTATTAGGGAGACAAGATTCATCTTCGACTGACCGGCCAGCCTGCGGCCCCGCGCTAACGGCAACATGTCCACGGGCAAGCGGGCATGGAAAACCGCCGCCGCATAGTGGTTCCACAGTTCCGAGACGGCGACTAGCTGCTCCAATATGTGAAAGGGTATAACGCTGAGGTTGCCCACCTCCACTTTACACCCGGTCAGGATGAAGTGAATGATTCTGTAAGCAACGTATCCGACGCGAAATACCTGCCCCTCGGAACGCACGGTGCGTTTGGCAAAGACGATCTTCCGGCATCCACTTTCCCGACAGCGATCAATCAGTGCCGGAATGTCGTCGGGAACGTCTTCACCATCAGCATCCATCACCACGACCAATTCGCAAGGATGCTTCGTGTGGATGAACGTCAACCCAAGTGCGATTGCACGTTGATGCCCCAGGTTGCGCCGAAGTTGCAGCACTTCCACCGATTGAATGGCCTTCGGCGGGTCGGGAAGACAGTTCGGTGGGGGTTCCGACGAACCATCGTCGATAAGCAAGACGGATACAGGAAGGCCAAGACGCTCCGCAACGCCATCAATCTGTTGGACAAGCAGGGACGCAGATGTCCAATCGTTGAAAACCGGCATGCAAATCACCACTCCCCGCAAGTCGGCAGGGTCTTCGTCAGGAACCGCCGATTGGCGTGGGTCTGTCATGTCTACAAGTCCGGGTTCAATGCGGGTTAGAGTTCTTTGGTGATTCCCGGGATCGGCGCGGGGTAGAGCCCGTCGGGCCCGGCCTTGATCGGGGCGGGGGTGTCGAACGTCATGCGGTCGATGTCCTTGACGAAGGTGAAATCCGACTTCATCGCCTCGTCCCAGGTGACGTAGGCGCCGGTGTGGGCCGCGGCCCGGCCCATGATCGCCGCGAAGTTGGCCTCGGCCGCGCGCCGCGCCTCGTTGTGGCGCTTGCCCTGGCGGATCGCGTCCAGGAGCACCTGCCATTCGACGTGGTACGGGCTGAGCTCGGCCTGGCTTTGCCGCCAGACGAGGTTCTCCGGGGTCATACGCTGGTTCTTGAAGAGCCGGGTGTTGGGCGTGCCGAGGTCGGTCATGAGGATTGCGGAGCCCTTGGTGCCGTGGGCGTAGTCGGCGTACTCGTTCCAGCAGCCCGCCATGTGCCGCGAGAAGGCAAACAGCTTCGTGCCGTCGGCGAAGGTGAACTCGACGGCGTAATGGTCGAAGAGGTTGCCCGCCTCCGGGTAGCACCGCCCGCCCATGGCCTGGGCCGCGACCGGCCAAGCGTTCTTGGCCCAGCAGGCCACGTCGATGTTGTGGCAGTGCCAGTCGATGAGGAAGCCCGCGCTGGTCCAGTTGAAGCAGGCGGCGTTGCGGAGCTGGAAGACCAGCTCGTTGGTGTTCGGCGGGACAGGGGCGCAGTGGACCGGCCCGTGTACGCGGTAGATCCGAAGCGTGTGCAGCTCGCCGATCTCCCCGTCGTGGATCCGGCCGATCACCTCCTGCCGCGCCTTGGAGTGGCGCCACATGAAGCCCACGCCCACCTTGAGGTTCCTCTTCTCCGACTCCTCCGCGGCCTTAAGCAGCCGGCGCGTGGCCGGGGCGTCCACCGCAAACGACTTCTCCATGAAGACGTTGACCCCCTTGCTGACGGCGTACTCGAAGTGCATGGGCCGGAAGGCGGCGTGGGTGGTGAGCATGGCCACGTCGCCCGGGCCCAGGCAATCGATCGCCTTCTTGTAGGCGTCGAAGCCGGCGAAGCACCGCTCGGGCGTCACGTCGACCTTGTCCTTGAACGGCTCCTGGAGCTGCTTGAGCTTGTTCTGCACGCGGTCCTCGAACAGGTCGGCCATGGCGACCAGCTTGACCGGGCCGCCGGTGGTGGAGAAGGCGTCGGCCACGGCGCCGCCGCCGCGGCTGCCGCAGCCCACCAGGGCCAGCCTGATCGTGTCGTTCCCGGCGGCGTGGCAGCGGGGAACGGCAACGCCCGCCAGCGCCGAGGCGGCCAGCACGCCCCCCGTGTGCTTGAGGAAATCGCGGCGCGACTTCGGGCGGCCGGGCTTCGTCGAATGCGATGCGCTCATGGGCAACTCCTTCTCGGCGGTAGAGGTCATTCGGAAGAATCGGAAGGACAGGTCAACCGGCCCAAACCGGACGCCCCTGAGTCTATCCCGCATGGGACGGAAGTCAAGCTGGCCGCGAGAGCCCCGCCCGGCAATGGGCCCGCGCCACCCGTCAGAACGGCGTGGAGGTGGAAAAGGCCGCTTTAGGAGTAAAGCCCGGGGGTTGCGACCCCCGGGCTTTGTTGCCTCCTACGGCCCCGGCGCGGCGAACTGCCGGCTCGCCTCGGCCAGCACGGTGAGGTTCTCCGGCGGCACGCGCGGCGACACCGAGCAGGCGCTCGACAGGATGTACCCGCCGCCGGCGCTCCCGATCGCCAGCCGGGCCAGGGCGTCCTGCCGGACCTCCTCGCGGGGTTTTTTCAGAAGCGTGTTCACCGGGTCGATGTTCCCCTTGAAGAAGAGCCGGTCTCCCACGCGGCGCTTGGCGTCGGCCAGGTCGACGCTCCCCAGCGGCGGCGGATCGAGCGTGTCGATCCCGTCGATCCCGGTCTCGGCCATCAGCTCGAGCCGGTCGCCGATCTCGCCGCAGGTGTGCGTGTAGACCGGCACGCCCTCGGCGTGGATGCGGCGGACCACCTCGGCCTCGTAAGGGAGGACGAACTCCCGATACATGCGAGGCGAGATGAACCCGCCGCCCGCGAACGCCGAGGAGATCAAGACCGCGTCCACCCCGCGCCGGGCCTGCCGGACGCCCAGGTCCGCCGTCCCCAGGGTGTACGACGCCAGGATCGCGTGGCAGCGATCCGGCTCGTCGAGCACGTAGATCAGGGCCCGCTCGTAGCCGAACAGCTCCATCAACTGCGTCCAGGGGGAGAAGATCTCGCCGTGCACGGAGACCTCGCGCTCGGCCTCGGCCATCACCAGGTCGATGGTGCGGAACAGGTAGTCGGGCCACCAGGCGCGGCGATCGGCAACGTACGGCTCGGTGCCGTAGTAGAACGGGTACTTCAGCCCGCCAACCGCGTGGGGATCGTCGTAGTAGAGCCGCACCGGGTCGACCTGGTCGATCGCCGGCCGCGGGGGATCCCCCGCCCGGAAGTGCTGGACATTGTCGTCGGCCGGGCACCGGGCCACGTCGCCGTTGGCGAACCACACGGTCTGGCTGCCATCCGCAGCCGACTCGATCCGCTCGACCTGGCGCATCCAGTCGGGCTCTCGGCCGGGGAGGTTGATCAGGACTCCGTCGAAGTCATATCGCCTGGCCAGCGCGATCAGGGCTCGGGCGAACCCCTCGCTGGTGAACCACAACTCGACGGGCCGGACGTCGGCGTTAAGCAGGTAGTGGCCGACGGCCAACTGGCACATGACCGGCACGCGGTCGACGGGCTGGTGGCGCATGGCGCGTCGGATTCGCTCCTTGCCGGTCATGCTTCCTCCTTTCCCAACCAGGTGGTCCCCCGGCCACGGGATTGGCCGAGCCGCCGGGACGCCGCCCGATTCTGCGGTCAGCCCTTGCGCCGCTGGCGCAACTCTGCGAGCACGGCCCACCCGACGTAGATCTCGTGGCCGATCCAAAGCATCGCCGCGACCACCAGGGGGAGCAGGTAGTACACGCCTCGGAACACCACCAACGCCGCCACCGCCGAGAAAAGCCCCGAGTCGTCCTCGGGCAGGAAGGTCGTGACCACCACCTCGAGGACCCCGATGCCGGCAGGGACGTGGGTAATGACCGCCATCACCATGGCCAGGAGAAACACACCCAGGACCTTGACGTAGCTTGCCCCCTCCAGGGGAGGCAGCACCGTGTAGAGGACGGCGGCCGCTACCATCAGGTCCGCCGAAGAAACGGCGATCTGGCCGATCGTCAGGCGCGGCGGGGGCAGGGGAACCTCCCAGGTCCATATCTTCAACGGGCGGCGCCGCACCGCGCAGATGGCGATGTAGCCCAGAACGATCAGCAACAGCACCACCCCGAGCATGCGGACGTCGGCGAGCGGGATCGCCTGGGCAATTTTATCCGGCACGGGGATTGGGGTGACCACAAACACCACCCCCGCCAGGAACAGCACCCCCAGCCAGAAGGTGAGCCCCAGAATGGCGATCAACTGGAGCACCTCCACCGAGGAGAAGTCCCACGCCGAGTAGAGCCGGTACCGCATCGAGGACCCCCCGAGGAGGGAGCCGAAATTGAAGCTGCTCACATGGCCGATGAACGAGGCCAGGGCCAGCTTCCAAAACGGCAGGGGGCGCCCGATGTACTGGATCGCCAGGTAGTCGTAGCCGAGCAGGAAGACGTAATTCAGCACGGTCAGCGCGATCGCCAGGGCAATCTGCGAAGGCCCGATCTTCCGCAACTCGACGAGCAACAGACGGTACTCGAAGGCTTGCAGCTTGTACGCCAAGAACCCAACGGCCACGGCGACGATCAGCAGCACCGCCAGCGGGCGGAGAATGCGAAGAGACTGTTTCGTCTTCAAGGTAGTCACCCCAGGCCGTAGAACTTCAAGGCGTTTTCTGCCAGCAGCTTGCGCTGCTCGGCCAGGGGACGAGAGCGGATTACCTCCCGCAGGACTTCAACCCAGCGACGCAGCGGCGCCCCCAGGGTGCAGACCGGCCAGTCGCTGGCGAACATCACCCGATCCGGCCCAAAGCACTCCAGGCAGTGGTTGACAATCGGCGCCAAGTCGTCGGGGGTCCAGCCCTCCTTGGGCACGCTGGCGATGATCCCCGAAATCTTACAGACGACGTTCTTGCGCTGGGCGATCACCGCGATCGACCGCCGCCACGACTCGACGTAGTGCAACCCCGCGTCACGCCCCGCCCCCTCGCCCCGGGCGGCCAAGAACTGCTTCACGTCGGCGTTGCCGCAGTGGTCGAGGACGAACCGAGTGCCCGGACAGCGGTCGATCAGCTTCGCCCCTTCCAGGAGGAACGGCGGCGGGACGCACAGGTCGAAGCGCATCCCCAGCTCGCCCAGCAGGCGAACCCCGGCCACAAACGGGTCGTCAAGGAAGATCGGCTTGCGCCCTTCAGAGACCGGGGGGATGTGCCGAACCCCCTTGATGTAGGGGTTATCTCGATATCGGGTGATGTATTGCCGGAACCCCTCCTCGCCCGGGCGGCCGCCGATCACCGCCGCGCAGGTCGGTGCGTCGCCCCGCCGGCAGATGTCCAACACGTACTCGGCCTCTGCCACGTGGTCGGCCGGGTCCACGTCGACCTCCATGTACACCGCCTTGACCACGCCGAGCCCTCGCGTGGCCTCCAGGTAGTCCTTCATCACAAAGCTGCGGTTGATCGGGTTGTCGCCCTTGAGCCAGGGGAGCCGCAGCTTCGTGAGGTCCCAGAGGTGCTGGTGGGTGTCGACCAGGGGGATCGGCTCGGGCCGGCTTGTGGCGCTTGCCTCGGCGGCCTGGCCGGCGCCCGGTCCGATCGCCCCGGCCGCACCCGCGGCAAGGGCCGCCTGGGCAGCACCCGCCAGAAACTGACGTCGACGCCTGTTCATGATTCTCCTCCTCAAGAAAACCACCCCCGGGGATCGTACCGCAGCCGAGCCCCGGCTGGCAAGGCGCCGGCGCCTTGGACGCTGCTTCCGAACCCCCTCTCCCTCCGGGAGAGGGATAGGGTGAGGGCCTAGCCCTCCGAGCGGCCTTCGCATTCTCCGCCCGACTTCTCGGGTTCTGAAACAGCGACGGGTGGCACGGGCATCTTACCCGTGCTTCGAGCCCAGCACTGGCGAGACGCCAGTGCCACCCAATGTGTCGATTGAGGTGCGTCGGGCCACCACACCGGCAGCGCACAAGAAAACCCGCGTCTCCGGGGGAGACGCGGGTCGATCAGTCACGTCAGCCGATTCGGCCCGAAGGCCGGATCGTTTCCGACGACTACTTCTTCCTCTTGCGGCAAACCGCCAGCAGGCCAAGGCCCGCCAGCAGTCCCCACACCACCACGCTCGCCGGCTCGGGGATCACCCCCTCGGTCAGCCGCAGGTAGGCCGAGCCGTAATTGTAGGGGTTCTGGACCACCGAGATCGAGATGCTATGGTCGCCGGGGCCCATGGCAAAGCTCCCGCTGCTCCACCGGGGATCGGCAAACGCGAAGTCGATGTTGTTGGTCCAGGCGCTGCCCGACGGCACCGAGGTGAATCCGATCGACCCTCCCAAGTCAAAGACCTCGAACCTGTCGCCGGCGATTAAGCAGTCGGTCACGTCCAACACGCTCGTGAAGGCGCCGAGGTTGAACGTCCAGGGACCGGGACTGGTGCCCGCTGGCGTCCCGGCGCCCCAGTCGAACTGATGCCACGCGGCGTCAGGCGGAAGCGGGGGATCGCCGACACCCCCCGATCCAGGGGCTGCATTGGAGATCCCAGCCAGGGCAGTGCCCGCTGGGATCACCACGCCCATCACAAGTAGCAACACAAGGAGTCTCTTCATAGGTGCCTCCCTAAGTGGGTTGTCGTGCCCCGGTGCCTACTCTGCGCATTCTTGCAGACCTAGCCCGTCTGCCATAAGCCTATAGGCCGCCGAGGCCCGGATCCTGACATCCGAAATCAAAGAATCTCCCATATACTTTCTGCATCATTGTTCTTGTGCTACTCAGGGGTGTTGCATTACCAACCACGGAGGGGGTTCTCCCGTTAGCTCAGGCTGAGCCAAGACAGGTTTACCGCGAGGCGGGCGGGGCGTAGAATCGTCGGATACGCCCTCCGGCACGCCCGGGGGAATGACGGGTCTCGACCCCTGGGAGCAAGAAGAAGGCTGGAGACGCAAATCGTTCTATGACAACTTGTTGCGCCCGTAGCTCAATTGGATAGAGCATCGGTCTTCGGAACCGAGGGTTGGGGGTTCGAGTCCCTCCGGGCGCGCTGGAACATCTTCGCCATAGGGGCTGCCACAGAAGCGCCATCGGGAGCAAAGGCGAAGCTGGAAAGCAATCCCGTTCGTTCGATCCTCCATTCCCCCGTCGTCAGCCGGAGCAATCGCCACCTGGGCAACCTCGTACATGCTACTGGCACCGCGGAAGCAGTCCCCCAAGGCGGGGGATAAACGTGTGCTATGGTTGTCTGGGGCGTGCTTGGGGCACCCCGCACCGCAAGACCTGAAGGTTGCCGACCCACGATGAGTCCCGAGCGCGAGTCTGACGACCGGCGGGCCACGCGCCGCCTCCCGATCCTCAACGACGAGGAGGCGGAGCTTGTGGTTGGCCGGAAGCGGTTCCCGGTGCGGGTCGAAGACCAGTCGGCCGGCGGTTTCGGGGTCCGCGCCGAGGCGATTGCGCCGCTGGAGCCTGGCCAGGTCGTCCACCTCGAAACCCGCGACGAGCGGCTCGAGGTCCTGGTGGCCCACGTGGCGATCGTGGAAAAGGGCCAAAGGGCGCTCCTCGGCGGGGACATCAACCTGGAGATCAAGGTCGGGTTGGAACGGGTCCGCGAGCTGCCGGCCGTCCGGCGGACCTTCGTGCGGCGGAACCTGAGCGCCTTGCGCGCGTTGGCGCCGCATCTGACCGGGGCCCGGCTCTCGACGCTCGTCAGCGGATTGGTGCTCGTGTTGGTGGCCGGGGCGACGCCCTTGCTGGCGATGGTCCTGATCCGCTACGCGGACATCCAGTTCCCCAAGTTTCGCGGGGCGGCCCATGCGAGCCGGCCGGCGCAGGGCTGGCCGGAGGCGAAGCCGTCGAAGCCGTCGAAGCCCTCGGGCGCGGCGGAGAACAAGACCCCGCCGCTTTCGCCTCAAGCGTCGCGGCCGAAGCCCGCGGCGAGGGCGACGGCCGCTTTGCCGGCGCTCGGCGACCGCGACCTGCGGGCGCTCTTGGAGCCCGAGGCCATCCGGCAATTGGACCTGACCGCCCAACAGCAAGCGCAGATTCAGACGATCGTCGACGTGACGGATGCCGCGTCGGGACCCCCGGGAGCCGCCAGCCCCGCAGTCGCACGGCCCCCCCTGTCCGACGAGATTCGGGCGCGACTTGGCCGGATCCTCACCCGCCGGCAGCAGGACCAACTGCGGACGCTCCAGGAGGCCTCGGCGCCGGTCGACGTGCCCTGAGGGCCGGCCCCCTTCACACCCTGGCGACCGTGGTGCCGCTTAGCCGGCGGATCACCCGCCGCATCTCCAGAACGCTGACCGTCGAGAGGATCTGGGGGACCGACAGCCCGGTCTGCGCCACCAGGGCGTCGATCGAGGTGGCCTCGCCGCCGATCGCCGCCAGGACCTGCTGCTCCAGCTCGTTCAACAAAAGCTCGGCCGGGTGGCGGACGGTCTGGCCGTTTTCCCGGGTGGCCGGCCGGAACAGGGGGCCGAGCTCTTCGAGGACGTCTTCAGGCGATTGCACCAGTTTGGCGCCGTCGCGGATGAGCTGGTGGCAGCCGCGGGAGGAGCGGTCCTCGATCCGGCCCGGCACGGCGAACACCTCGCGTCCCTGCTCCATGGCGTGGCGCGCGGTGATCAGCGCGCCGCTGGACTGGCCCGCCTCGACCACGATCACCCCCAGCGCCAGCCCGCTGATGATCCGGTTGCGCTGCGGGAACATGCCAGCCAGGGGTTCCGCCCTAGGGGGCGATTCGCTCAACAGCGCCCCGCACGAGGCGATCTGGCCGGCCAGCGGCTCGTGCTCGGGCGGATAGATGGTCAGAACGCCGCTGGCCAGCACGGCCAGGGTGCGGCCGCCGGCGGCCAAAGCCCCGCGGTGGGCGGCGGCGTCGATGCCCCGGGCGAGGCCGCTTACGACGGTCAGCCCGGCCCGCGCGAGGCTCCCCGCCAGGCGCTCCGCCTGACGCAGCCCGTACTGCGTCGGATGGCGCGTGCCCACGATGCCGATCGCCATGGCGTCGGCCGGCTTGAGCCCGCCGCGCACGAAGAGCACCCCCGGCGGATCGTGGATCTGGCCAAGAATGGCCGGGTAGCCCTCGTCGGTGTCGACCAGGATGGCGATCCCATGCTGGCGGCACAGGGCGATCTCCCCCTCGGCGTCGATCTCGTGCCTTGCCGCCGCGATCCGGCCGGTGAGCTTCGGCCCGACGCCGGGGACCGCGCGCAGGTCGCTCGGGGCGGCGGCGAGCACCGCCTCCTCGGAGCCGAAGTGGTCCAACAACGCCCGGCGGGTCTTCGGGCCCACCCCCGAGACCATGGCCAGGCGCAGGGCGGCGACCAGACGCCCGTCGGACGATTCCGTTTGGTCAACAGAACTCGATTTTTCCAACTTATGCCCCCCGGGGCCCCCCTCTTTCGCACCACGCTTGCCCCCCGACCGCATCGCGGCCAACACGATCCCCGGTTGATTCTATCCGATCGGCTGGCCCAATTGCCAGCAGTGCCACCCTACGGCCGGTGCCAGAGGGATTGCCAGTACGCCCGATCCGTGGCATAGACGTCAATCGGGGCCCCCTCGGGCAGGTCGGCCGGGAGGATGCCGTAGCGCTTCATCTCGCGGACGTACTCCGCCCGGGGCTGGAAGCCGGGCATGTCAAACCGCTTGATCCGGTCGAGCTTCTGCTTGGCGTCGCGAATGGCTTGGAGGATTTTCGCGTAGTCGGCGTCGCCTGGGTCGGGGAAGACGGCCGTGCCGCAGGACTCCAGTCCCCCGGCCCGCTTCGACAACGGGGCCAGGAGGATCGAGGACTTCTCAGGCCGGGTAAGGTTGTAGAGGAGATCCCGGGTCCAGCGGCGCCGGACGTCGTCGGGGGTCAGCGGGATCCAGGGGCCGTTGCCGGTAAAGGCATCGCCCCAGGCGCCGGGCCCGGCCAGGTGCGAGGGCGACAGCGGCAGCGGCCGTTGGGGTCCGTGGCACGAGCCGCACCGCCGCTTTAGGGCCTCCATGGACGCCTGCACGCTGGGCCATTGGGTGTCGGAGCGGTCCAGCCGGATCGAGCGGTCGACGATCTCGAACCCGCCGATCATGCCCGTCCCCACCGCCGCGTACGTGCCGGGATAGACCGCCCCGCTGTCGATCCACAGGCGCAGCGTCTTGCGATCCTGCTCGGTGGGCCGGGCGTCGTAGTGGCTGCCGCCGGCCAGCTTCATCAGCCGGCTGGCCGAGCTGCCGATCGACCGCGGCGGCCGGTTGCCCATCCCGTTGCGCCCGTCGACCACGAGGCTCCGGGCGGTCATCGTGTAGTAGCTGAGCGAGAAGATCGGGCCGCGGTCGCCGGAGAGCACCACGCCCCCGTCCGGCTTGTCGCAGTCGTGGCAGCGGACGCAGTGGCGGTCGAGGATCGGCTGGACGTCGCGGGGATAGTCGAGCACGTCGGGCACGTCGCGGATGGGCTCGATGGGGCTCGGGCCGCGCCGCAGGGCCGCCGGGGGCCCGGAGCGGCCGGCACTGCCGGACAAGCCGGCAGTGCCACCCTGCGGCGGGCTCTCGGTCCGCTGCTCGTGGCAGCCCGCGCACGTGGTCGTCTCGCCGGGCATCACCGTCAGAAAGCTCTGCATCCGCTTCACGGAGAGGTCGTCCTTGTCCAGCGCCACGAAGAACAGGCTCCGCAGGGCCGGCAGCTCGGCGTGGGCCGAGCCGTCGGGCTCGACGGGAATCGTGCCCAGGATCCGCTCCAGGGTGAACGTGCCGCCGTAGCTCAACGGCTCCATGCCGCCGGTGTAGTTCATCGGCTTGGGCAGGGTTTCCAGGACCAGGAGCTTCTTGATCTCGCCCGGTTTCACCCCGGCCATGCTGCGTCCCCGGGTCACGTCGACCAGGACCAGCCGGCCGGTCCGGCAGGGCCAATCGACGCCGGAGGGGAGGATCGGCTCGCGGGGCCGGGCACCAAGCGGGCGGGGCTCGTGGCACTGCCAGCCGGCCGCGACGTCGCCGGGCGGGAGCCGGTAGAGGGTCTGGGTCCGTCCCGTGCCGTCCATGAGCACCAGCTCCGGCCCGCTCGCCGCCAGGAACGCCTCTTCCGAGAAGGCCCAGGGATCGCGGTAGTTCCAGCCGTCGCTCACCGGCCGGGCCATGCCTCGGTCGTCGGGCCCGGCCCGGGGGTCCACCACCGTGATCACCCCATCATGCTCCCGGATGCCGTGCCCCGGCGAGAACGAGGCCACCACCTTCTGCGACCCGGGAATCGGCTTCGCGTCGATCATCGTCGTTCCGGGGTGCAGGTTCCCGTAGAACACGGTCTGGCGCTGGCCGTCGGGCGTGGTGGTCCAGAGGTGATGGAAATCGACCTGGCTGCGGTCGACGTATTCCCAGCGGGTGTAAAGGACCTGCCCGCTGGGCAGGACCCAGGGGGTGTTGTCGTGCTCGTTGTTGCTCGACAGGGCCCGCAGGCCGCGTCCGTCGGCGTCGCAGCGGTAGAGCACGGCGACCTGCGTGGTGTGGCAGTTGACCCGGCGGTTGCAGCGGGTCGAGACGAACAGGATGCCGCCGTCCGGGAGCCAGCAAGGCTCGACGTCGTCGTAGGGCCCGTCGGTCAGTTGCCGCAGTCCGGAGCCGTCCGCCCCGATCTCGTACAGATGAAAGTACGGGCTCTTTCCCTTCCGATAGGAGAAGAGGATGCGCCGGCCGTCGTAGTGGACCGCCGGATCGCGCACGCCGCCGTCGCGATCGTCCAGCAGCACCGCGGCCTTGCCGGTATCGAGATCCAGCCGGCACAGCCGCCCGCCCGGCAGGTACGTGCGCCAGCGGGAGGCCTCGAGCGTGTCTCCGAAATTGGCGTACCAGTGGGGGTCTTCCCCCAGCGGCCGGACGGCGAACACCAGCTCGCGGACCGAGGCCATCGGGCCCTTGCGGAAGTCGGCCACGAGGTCCGGCTGTGCCGGCGGCACCAGGGGAAGCGGCTTGCCCTGGGTGCTCAGGGCCACGTAGTCGTAGAGGATCCAGCTCTGGCGGTCCAACCGCAGCGAGATCGAGTTCTCGCCTTTGCGCACGCGGCCCGGGGGGATGGCGAAGATCATCGTCTCCGGCTTGCCCGGGCCGGTGGGGCGAAAGGCCACGCGAGGGTCGCCGCCGGGGGCGACCTGGACCGGGAGCGGAGCCCCGTTGACCGTCACGACCACGTCGGAGCGCTCGGTGGGCGAGCCGCCGGCCAGGCCGAGCACCAGGAACAGCGGCCGGCTTTGCTCGGCCGGGCTGGTAAAGCGGATGACAAACGAGTAGGTGCGGCCGCCCGCCCAGCGGTCCAACGGCGCGGGGTGGATGTACGGCCAGTCGCGCGGCGTGCTGGTGCCGACCGTGTAGAGGACCGGGTCCGAAAATCGCCGGGGAAACGCCAGGTAGCCTTCCCCCGGGCCGGTCAGCCCGAACTCGGCTGCGTGATTATCGGGGGTGCCGATCAAGAAGAGCAGCTCGTCGGCGGGCGGCCCAGGCTCGGGTGCTGGCGCCCCGCTGGCGGGGATGACGCCGAGCGCGATGGCGCAACTCAATATACACCAGATACTTGTGACTAGAATCCTGCGTCCGGCTTCCATCCGCCCACCTCAGGGGCTTGTGCGAGCGGAATCACGATCGGGAGGTGTGGGTAGTGTAATCCGCGCGGAAGCGGTTGGCAAAGCGGACGCAGACACGAATGACACTTTTCTTCGCTACAACTTAACGCCGAACGCCTTGAGTATGTCCCGCGCAAGTTGGATGTGGGGGGGCATGCCTGACCTCAAGTCTCTCTTCACGACCGCCTTGGCGCCCGCTGCCCTAAGCTTGGCACGCTCAGCCTCCACATTGGTGCTCGTGTAGACCACGACGTCCAGGTGGCCGATCCGGGGATGGCGCTTGATGGCCTCCAGCAGTGTTGCACCGGCCTTGGTGTTGATCTTCTGCTGAACGAGATCCACGAGGATACCTTGAACAGTATCTTCACCCTTTTTCACAATGGAGTTAACGCGTCGTACGACATGGGTGACTGCGGTAGCGAGATCAACCTCCAAAATCAGTTCCGCAGTGTACGCACCGTTGGTAAGTTCCTCTATGCCCAACTTGAGGTTCCGCGCCAAGTTGGTCTCGCCATCCTCTGCGTCATCAACAATAACGAACACCATCGCCATTTTGCTAACTCCTTTTCCTGGGCTTTGCCGGAAGGAGCACTGTGACCGTTGTGCCTTCTCCCGGCTCGCTCTGAATGGAAATCGTGCCACGATGGACTGCGACGGCAAACGCGGTGACCATGGTTCCGATCCCGGCCCCCGAAGCGACTGCGCCCAATCGAGTCGGGTTAGCGTAGATCTCCTTGATTGCGCTGAGCTTCGCGGGGTCGACGCCTGCGCCACGGTCTGCAATGGTGACCTCAATACGAGTGCCGCGCTGGAGGAGGCGGACCCTGCACTCAACCGGGATTCCCTTCTTCACACGTGCGGGCTTGTTTCCCCATCGACTACCCCATTCAATCGCGTTTTCGAGCAGATTGCGGACCGCATGGTACAGGATATTGTCGTCTCCCTTCAGGTGCGCGTCCGCGCCGATACTCCAACTCAAGCGTGGTTTGCAGTATCCCGGGGCCTTGGAGAATGTGTC
>Ga0315290_10000099_pt1 | contig 48201 bp, 46 predicted proteins | sample YL17G12_0_MG_FD_203627 | JGI IMG/M metagenome (GOLD analysis project Ga0315290, IMG submission 203627) | Sediment microbial communities from Yellowstone Lake, YNP, Wyoming, USA - YL17G12_0 | ecosystem: Environmental > Aquatic > Freshwater > Lake > Sediment | place: USA: Wyoming | collected... | reverse complement strand
TTGCGGAATGGGCAAAATTAAAGGGCATCCAGCTTATGGGTACCGGCGATTTTACCCATCATCTGTGGCTTGAGGAGTTAAAACACAATTTAGAAGATTTAGGCAACGGCTTATTTAAATATCCTGCCTGCCGCCTGCCTGCCGGACAGGCAGGGCAGGCAGGTCAGGATGTGTATTTTATCCTTACTTCGGAAATCAGCAGCATCTATTCTAAAAAAGGCAAGACCTACCGCATTCATAATATGGTCTTTAGCCCCTCTTTTAAAACTACGGATAAAATAAACGAGACCCTCAGTCGCTACGGAAATTTAGCCTCTGATGGACGGCCGATTTTAGGCATGGACGCCCGGGACTTGGCCCGCATTATTTTTGATATTGACGAAAACTGTATGGTTGTGCCCGGACATATCTGGACCCCCTGGTTCAGTCTCTTTGGTTCGATGTCAGGTTTTGACAGGATCGAGGATTGCTTTGAGGACCAGACAGCCAAAATTTTTGCCCTGGAGACGGGGTTATCGAGCGACCCGGCAATGAACTGGAGATTAAGCGCCTTAGACCGCTTTACTTTAATTTCGAATAGCGACAGTCACTCTCCGCAGAAAATCGGCAGGGAAGCCAATGTTTTTGACTGCGAGCTAAATTATAAGACTATACGTGAGGTATTAAAGACCAAAGACAAAAAAAGATTTTTGTATACCATTGAGTTTTTTCCCGAAGAAGGAAAATACCATTTTGACGGGCACAGGCTTTGTTCAGTGAGGCTTGCGCCAAAAGAGACAAGGCAAAATAATGGCAAGTGTCCTAAGTGCGGCAGAAATGTAACCGTAGGGGTGATGAATCGCGTAGAACAGCTCGCTGACCGGCTCGAAGGATATGCGCCATCGAACGCCATACCCTACAAAAACCTAGTTCCTTTAGATGAGATTATTGCTGAGTCTAAAGGCATTGCCAAAAGCTCGGTAGCAGTATTAAGAGATTATCGTAGCTTCTTAGCCAAATTAGGCACAGAGCTTGAGATCCTGGTAAAATTACCCAAAGAAGATTTACTAAAAAACCTGCCTAACCGAGTTGCTGAAGGTATATTGCGCGTACGTGAAGGCAAAGTGAATATCCGGGCTGGCTTTGACGGAGAATATGGGATAATCTCAATCTTCGACGAAGAAGATGGGAAAGAAGAAAAAAATGAGCAGCAATTAAGCCTGTTTTAGCAGGGATTTATTATGTTAAGGAGCTTTTATCCTCGTAATATTACTTTTAAAAGACATGGGCAAGAAGACTGGCTGATGGTTAAAGGAGAAATAACCAATAGTTCAGGCAAAAATTATAATGCCGTGGTTTTTCGCATCGTTGTTTTTATCAAAAGTACGCCTATAGGTAGCGCCGCGGTAACCATAAATGGTTTCTATAATGGGCAAACCCGGACTTTTGAGAAACAGATAGAGGAATTAGGTTATTCAAAGGTAGCAAACGAAATAACCCGCTGCGAAATATACGCGGAGAGCGCGTATTAATTTTGGTAGGGCAAGACAATGAAGAGCACAATTATATATTATTCTTATAGCGGCAACACCAAAAAAGTGGCAAAGGTATTATTTAGTCTATTAACAGAAAAAGGCGAGGCTGAACAAATAGAATTGACCTGCCTTGATGAGTCTAAGTCCTTCTTTGTGCAATGCCGCCGGGCCTTCAGGCGCATAAGGGGTCAGATTCAGCCAATTAAGCTTGACCTGTCAGTCTATGATTTAATCTGTTTTGGCACGCCGGTCTGGGCTTTTGCTCCTGCGCCGGCAATGAATACCTATTTAGATAATTGTGTTGGCTTAGAAGGCAAAGAAATAATTTTATTTACCACCTATGGCAGCGGCGCAGGTAATGGGCGCTGCTTAGATTATATGCAGAGAATTTTAAGCCAAAAAGGCGCCAAGGGCTTTAAAAGATTCTCTATCCAGCAAGGCAAGGTTAAATATCAAGAATTTGTTCTCTCTAAGATTAAAGAAATAAATTAACGCGCCTGCCCCCTGTAGATTTACTGCGTAAATCTATACACAGGGGACACGGCGGAGACATTTTGGTTTAACGCGCCTGTGGCCCAATGGACAGGGCAATGGCCTCCGGAGCCATGTGTGACAGTTCGATTCTGTCCAGGCGCACCATAAAAGTATGCATAAAAAAGTTGTAAGCGTAATAGGTGGGCATAGTTGTAAAAAGGAAGTGGAGCAAATAGCCCAAAATTTAGGCAAAAAGTTGGCAAAAGTGGTAGGAATACTTATTACTGGTGGCTTAAGTGGGACAATGGAGGCGGTTTGTTCTGGTTTTAAGGCTGGCGGCGGTCTAACTATAGGAATTATAGCAAGTTACGACAAAAGTGAAGCCAATCCTTATGTGGATATTGTGATTCCTACTGGCTTAGGATTAGCGAGAAATGTCTTAGTAGTTAAGAGCGCAGATGTAGTGGTGGCACTCCCCGGGGAAGCAGGGACGCTTTCCGAGATCGCCTATTGTCTGCAGTTTGGTATTCCAGTAATCAGTGTGGATTCTTGGGATATACCCGGGGTAATTAAGGTAGAGACAGTGGCTCAAGCGATAAAAAAAGTAAAGGAACTTTTGAAAGGAGTAACTGATGAGAGCAACCCTGATGCTAGAAGACGGCAAAAGCTTTTCTGGCGAGGCGCTAAATAGCGGCGAAGGTATTGGCGAGGTAATTTTAAATACGGCAGTGGTAGGTTATCAGGAAATGATGACTGACCCTAGCAATGCCAGCAAGATTTTGGTCCTCACCTATCCTTTAATTGGTAACTATGGAGTTGCTTCGAAATTTAACGAGTCTAAAAAGGTCTGGCTGTCCGGCTTAGTGATTAAAGAAAAATCGCGTATCTATTCGAATTGGCAAGCCAAAGACAGTTTTGACAATTTTGTTAAGGGGCACAAACTGTTAACAATTAGCGCAGTAGATACGCGCAGTCTCGCCGTGCACTTAAGGCAAAAAGGCGAGATGCTCGGGATCATCTCTACTAACACTTTTGTAACCAAAGAACTTTTAGCCAAGATAGATGCCTTTCGCAAAAAATCAGCCATGAGTTTGTTGCCTAAGATTTCAGTGAGTAAACCGATGCATCTGGGGAAAACGAAGAAAAACAAAAGAATCGCAATTTTAGATTTAGGAATAACCAATAGCATGATCAGGCAATTAGAGGCCCTGGGTCTTTCTCTAACGCTCCTACCCTATAACACGACGGCAAAAGAAATACTGCGTCTTAAGCCAAAAGGCTTATTAATTTCCAGTGGCCCAGAAGAGGATATTGGCCTGGATGAAACAACCAACAATATCAAATATTTGATTGGTCGATTACCCATACTGGCTATTTCTACAGGACATCAGTTGTTAGCCCGCGCATTAGGGGCTAAGGTAATCAAAATGAAACTCGGCCACCGTGGCCTGAATTATCCGATGTATAATCCCGCATCTTATAAGGGAGAAATTACAGTGCAGAATCACTCTTATGTGGTGGATGTGGACTCCTTGAATAAAATCAAGAATATAAAAATCACCGGCTACAATCTAAATGACCGTAGCGTCGAGGAGATAGAAAGCAAGAAACTTAAATTTATTGGTACGCAGTATATGCCAGTAAGTCCAGGCTTTAATGAGGTCAATGATGTTTTCAAGAAATTTATCAGAATACTAACCAAGGAGTAAAATATGCCCCGCAGAAAAGACATTAAGAAAGTTTTGATGATTGGTTCAGGCCCTATCATAATTGGTCAGGCCTGTGAATTTGATTATTCAGGCTCGCAGGCCTGCAAGGCCTTAAGGGAAGAGGGTTTTTTTACGGTCTTGGTAAATTCTAATCCCGCTACCATTATGACTGACCCCGGCCTGGCTGATGTTACCTATATTGAGCCATTAACCGTGGAGACGGTGGCCAAAATCATTGCCAAAGAGCGGCCAGATGCAATTTTACCGACGCTGGGCGGGCAAACCGGATTAAACCTGGCCTTCTTTTTAATGAAACAAGGGATCTTAAAAAAATACGGGGTTGAGTCTATCGGGGCCTCGGTTGAGGCAATCTCCTGCGCCGAAGACCGCGAGCTTTTTAAAAAGGCAATGCTGGAAATTGGGATAGACGTGCCTAAAAGCGGAATCGCAACCAGCTTGGAAGAAGGAATGAAGATCGGCCTTAATATCGGCTTCCCTTTAATTTTAAGACCCGCTTATTGTTTAGGCGGAAGCGGCGGCGCAACTGCATATAACAAGGAAGAATTAGAGAAATTTCTCGACAAGGGCTTAGAGACCAGCCCTGTGCATCAGGTATTGGTTGAACAATCAGTCTTGGGTTGGAAGGAGATTGAGTTTGAAGTAATGCGCGACTGCGCAGATAACGTAATTATGATTACTTCTATGGAGAATGTCGATCCCATGGGGGTGCATACAGGTGATAGTATTGTAGTTGCGCCTTCTCAGAGCTTAACCGCGGAAGAATACACCAACTTCGTGAATTTGTCTAAAAGGATAATCCGCCGGGTGGGTATTTCTGGCGGAGGAGCAAATATCCAATTCGCTCAGAATCCGAATAATGGGCATATAGTAATTATTGAGGTAAACCCCAGGCTTTCGCGTTCTTCAGCCTTAGCTTCCAAGGCCACGGGGTTTCCTATTGCCAGGGTTGCCACTAAATTAGCGGTGGGCTTGACGTTACCTGAAGTGATGAATCAGATTACCGGCAAGACCACATCCTTTTTTGAACCGACTGTAGATTACTGCGTGTTTAAAATCTGCAGGTTCACCTTTGAGAAATTCCCCCGCGCCGAGCGGGTCATCAATACCTCGATGAAGGCGGTAGGTGAGGCCATGTCCATCGGCAGGAATTTTAAAGAAGCCCTGCAGAAAGGCATCCGCTCCATTGAAATCTCGCGTTTTGGCTTTGGCGCAGATGGCAAGGATAAGATTAGTGACGAGATGCTGGAAAACCCCGATAACGGTTTAATGAAATTAATCAAAGATAAAATCCGCATCCCCAATGATGAGCGGTTATTTTTCATAAGATACGGGCTTAAGGCGGGTTTATCCATTGATGAGATTTACCGCCTTTCCAAGATTGACCGCTGGTTCCTCGATAATATGAAACAGTTAGTAGAGTTAGAAGAAAAAATTAAAAAGTTCAGGAATAATAAACAGGGCGAAGAAATTAAAATTTCTTTGGATTTAATAAAAGAAGCCAAGAAAGACGGTTTTTCTGACCGGCAGCTTGCATATCTGCTGAATGTTAAAGAGGAAAAGGTGAGAGAGTTGCGCAAAAAAAATAACCTAAAACCGGTCTACAAATTAGTAGACACCTGCGCCGGAGAATTCCCTGCCAAGCAGCCATATTTTTATTCGACATACGAGATGCAGGAGGAAGGCAGGCCAAGCAAAAATAAAAAAGTAGTGATTTTAGGCGGCGGACCCAACCGCATTGGCCAGGGGATTGAGTTCGATTATTGCTGTTGCCACGCTGCTTATGCTTTAAGAGAAGAAGGCATTGACAGCGTCATGATTAACTGTAATCCCGAGACAGTTTCCACGGATTATGATACTTCAGATAGATTATATTTTGAGCCTTTGACCTTGGAAGACATATTAAACGTGATTGAATTAGAAAAGCCTATGGGAGTGATTGTGCAGTTTGGCGGGCAGACCCCGCTTAATCTGGCTGTGCCCCTACGCAAGGTTGGGGTGAATATCTTAGGAACAAGCGCTGACAACATCGATATTGCCGAGGACAGAGAGCGTTTTAAACAGATGTTGCATAAGTTAGACCTCCTGCAGCCGAATAATGGCACGGCTTTTACTTTTGAACAAGCCAAGGAAGTAGCGAAGAAAATAGGCTACCCGGTTCTGGTCAGGCCGTCATATGTATTAGGCGGAAGGGCAATGGAGATTGTTTATGAGGAGGGCACCTTAGAGAAATTTATTGCCGAAGCAGCTGCGGTATCCGGAGAACACCCGATATTAATTGATAAATTCTTAGAAGATGCCATTGAGGTAGATGTGGATTTGATTGGCGACGGCGAAACCTTTGTTATCGGCGGGATTATGGAGCACATTGAGGAAGCAGGGATTCATTCCGGAGATTCAGCCATGGCATTACCCACCTATACCTTGTCCCAGGGTATTTTAAAGCAGATTAGAGAGTCAACCTATAAGATGGCCAAAGAACTAGATGTCTTGGGGCTGATGAACGTGCAGTACGCGGTTAAGGATGAAAAGGTTTATGTTCTAGAAGTTAACCCCCGTGCCTCCAGAACCGTGCCTTTTGTTTCTAAGGCTATTGGTGTGCCTTTGGCAAAATTGGCGACTAAAGTTATGTTTGGCAAGAAATTAAAAGACTTAGGTTTTACCCAGGAGATCATCCCTAAACACGTTGCGGTGAAAGAATCGGTTTTTCCTTTTAATCGGTTCCCCGGAGTGGATGTGATTTTGGGCCCCGAGATGAAATCTACCGGCGAGGTTATGGGTATTGATGCTGATTTTAGCCGGGCTTACATTAAAAGCCAGATTGCCGCAGGCCAGCGATTACCTAAGAAAGGCAGTGTTTTGATCTCGGTGAGGGATAAAGACAAACGTTCAGTCGTGTTCATTGCCAAAAAACTACAGGACTTAGGATTTCGTATCTATGCCACTTCGGGGACCGCCGCTGCCCTAGAAAAGAATGATATTAAAGTTTTAGTCTTGCCTAAGATTGCCGAGGGCAGGCCAAATGTTTTAGATTTGATGAAGGACGGCAAGATTCAATTAGTGATTAATACGCCTTCGGGCAGGATTCCCCGGCAGGATGAAGTTAAGATTCGTTCGCAGGTTATTTTGTATAATATTCCTTATACAACTACTATTTCCGCAGCCCAGGCAACCGTAAATGGCATTGAGGTGCTCCTGAAAAAAGATTTAGATGTAAAGTCGCTGCAGCAATACCATAAAAACTTAAAATCCCAAATCCCAAATCCCAAATCCCAAAAAAATGGAAAAAATAAACATAAAAACAAATAAGCGTATTGAGCTAATTGACATTACTGACAATATCCAGTCCATAGTTTCAAAAACTAAAATCAAAGGCGGAGTTTGTTTTGTCTTCTGCCCCCATACAACTGCCGGGCTTACTATTAATGAGAATGCTGATCCTTCAGTACAGAGGGATATCATTAGTACTTTCAATAAACTTGCGCCTGAAGGCGCAGGCTATTCTCATAGAGAAGGAAATGCCGATAGCCATGTTAAATCCTCAGTCTTTGGTTCCTCGCTAACTATTTTCATCGAAAATGGTCAATTAGCACTCGGCACTTGGCAGGGGATATATTTTTGCGAAGGCGACGGCCCGCGTTCAAGAGAGGTTTGGGTGAAAATATATAATGAAAAATAATTTTAGAGATTTTGCAAACTTAAAAATGAGGCTACATTGAGAATATCCACAAGTATAGCTTCATATATAATAGTTATATTACCTTTTTTCTTAAATAGCATATGTTATTCTCAAAATAGCCAAGAGGTAATAGCGGTTCCTATAGAAAACAAAGAAGGATCTGTTGATGTAATAGTGGGTAGCATACAAGAGATATTAAACGATGCAGAGGAAGCAAAAAAAATAGGAGATTACAAAACAGCGGAAGCCTGTTATAAGGCGGTTATAGAGTATAGCCCACAAAACGCGCGACTTCATGTAGACCTCGCAAATCTTTATAGATTTGGCTTGGGGCTATTTGAGCAAGCCATAAAAGAATATAAGATAGCCGAATCGTTGAGCGGCGACAATAAGAAGGGAATAGGCTTCTGTCAAGAAATGGAAGGACAGATATATTTAAACGATCTGCATATACCAAAAGAAGCAGTTTCTGAATTTGAGAAAAGCTTAGACAGTAATCTCGAGAATATAAATAATATCCCGTTATTATTTAATTTAGCTGTAGCCTTAAATAAAGTCGACCGTGGGGAAGAAGCGGAGAATTATTTGAAAAAGATTATAGAATTAAACCCAGAGTCAGATTTTGCCTATGTATCGCGTGGGCAACTCTTGACTAATTCTGGAGACTATGAAGGAGCAATAAATGCGCTTATAAAAGCGAAGCAAATAACGTCTAATAAAGAATTAACGGTTATTGCGGATTCCGCTATAGATATCATAAAAAATATTCGAAAGGAAAATACAACTCAGTGAATGTTTAAAAAATTTTAGGATAATATTAAAAATGCCAGAGCTTCCCGAAGTTGAGACCATAAAAAGAGATTTAGAGAAAGTAATCTTAGGTAAGAAAATTACCGAAGTTTGCGTACATCATCCTGCCGTGGTGCGCGAACCATCGGTTGAGAAATTCAAGAAGGGCATTGAGGGCGCCAGCATTAAGAATATTCTGCGTAAGGCCAAGGTTTTAATTTTGGAGTTATCTAATGGCAAGTCCCTGGTCGTGCATTTAAAGATGACCGGCCAATTGGTTTATCCGGGCGGCGGCAAAAAAAGCCGGGTCGCCTTTCATTTATCCGACGGCAAAATCTTAGATTTCAATGACCAGAGATTATTTGCCGAGCTACGCCTCTTGGATGACTGGCGTTCTTTAAAATTTATTCAAGGATTAGGGCCTGAGCCTTTTGATTTGGCGCAAGAAAAATTTAAAGAGATGTTAGCGAAGAAAAAAGCTAAGGTTAAACCGCTTTTAATGGACCAAACCTTTATTTCCGGCATCGGCAATCTCTACGCCGCAGAGAGTTTATTTCGGGCGCGGATTCATCCAGAAAGGCCGGCACAGGGTTTATCCGATAAAGAAAAAGAGTTGCTTTTTAAAGAAATAAAAGCAGTCTTAAATGAGGCAATACATTATGGAGGTTCATCGGTCGATGATTATGTGCGTCTTTCTGGTAAGCCCGGCAGTTACGTTGCGCATCACAAGGTTTATGGCCGGGAAGGCAAGCCCTGTTTAGTCTGCAAAACTCCTATTAAAAGAATCAGCTTGGGTGGTAGAGGCACCTATTTTTGCCGCAAGTGTCAGAGATAAAATATGAAAAGACGACTAAAGATTAATGGGGTGATAATATTCCTTGCAGTTTCGTTGATTGCGCTTTTCCCCTCCTTTTTCTTTCGTAAAGCGAGCGAGAATTTATCTGACGAATTAATTGAGATGTTCGGTATCGCCTTTATTTTATTAGGTCAAATTTTTAGGGTTTCGGCGCGAGGTTATAAAAGTGCACATTCAGGCAATGGCTCTGTCCTTATTCAGAATGGGCCTTATGCGTTAGTACGTAATCCCATGTATTTAGGCATACTCTTAATTGGATTGGGCATCGTAATGATGTTGTTTAACTGGGGGGTGCTAGTTGTTTTCTTATCAATTTTTGCTATTCGATATTTATTGCTCATCTTCAAGGAAGAGAAAAAGTTAAAGGTTTTATTTCCTAGGGATTACCCCGCTTATCAGAAGATGACCCCGCGCCTTTTACCTTCTTTCGAAACGCTATTAAAGAGGGATATCAGCGAATATTTGCCTTTAAAATTTTCTTGGCTAAAGAAAGAACTCGGTTCCATATTAGCAGTCTTATTGGTTACTCTCTTTGTCGAGTCATGGGAAGATATCAAAAACGAGGGAGCAAGGGTATATCTTCGCGAAGCAATACCAATGTTTATTGCAGTTATTTTATTTGTTATTCTGGTAATTTATTTAAGCACGAGAACACGTGAACTCTCAAAAAATGGTTCAGATAAAAACGCGGATACTGCATAAGAAAGCAATTCAAGAAAAATATTTCCGCTTGATTATTAATGCGCCGCAAATAGTTAATAGCGCTAAGCCCGGGCAATTTGTGGGTATCAGATTAACCGATGCTTCTGAACCATTATTAAGAAGGCCGTTTAGTATTCATCGAGTCAGAGGAAAAAATATAGAGTTGCTTTATGAGGTGGTGGGCCTTGGCAGCGAGATTCTATCACAGAAGAAGCCGGGCGAGTATTTAGATATAATTGGACCATTGGGAAATGGATTCAGCTATCAGCTATCAGCTATCAGCTATCAACCTCCAATTCTAGTAGCGGGAGGGATGGGCGTTGCGCCGCTTTTATTTTTGGCAGAGAAATTAGGCCACGCCAATATGCTGGTTTTAATAGGAGCCAAGACAAAGAAGCAGATACTCTGCGAAAAAGAGTTTAAAGAATTAGGTTGTGATGTTAGAATATCTACAGACGATGGCTCAAAAGGGTTTAAAGGTAAAGCGGCCGACCTATTAAAGCATTTACTATCAGCCAAGAGCCGAGAGCCGTCAACTATTTACGCCTGCGGTCCAAAACCAATGTTGAAAGAAATCGCCGTTATTTCTCGAGATTATAATATCCCGGCGCAAATTTCTCTTGAAGAACATATGGCCTGCGGGATTGGAGCGTGTTTGGGCTGCGCAGTAAATACGAAGGAAGGATATAAACGGGTTTGCCAAGAAGGTCCGGTATTTAATACGGATGAGATAATTTGGGATTAGGGGGGATAAAGATGAACCAGTTATTGTATATTGTTTTAGGTATAGTTGCGGGTATCTTTGGTGGAATGTTTGGATTAGGCGGCGGTTTAATCATTATTCCGGCATTAGTCTATCTTTTTGGTTTTACGCAACTGCAGGCACAGGGAACAAATTTAGTTATTATGCTTCCGCCGATAGGTTTACTGGCGGCGCTGCATTATTATTATAGCGGAAACGTAAAACTCAATATCGCGCTTTTTGTCTGTTTAGGTTTTTTATTCGGCGGTTTTATCGGGGCGCATCTTATACAGGGCCTGCCGCAACCTATAGTAAAACGCGCCTTTGGAGTAATAATGCTTATTGTTTCTGTTAGAATGATTTTGGCTAAATAATGAAACCAGATCTTTCAGTCCAAATCGGTAAGCTAAAACTAAAAAACCCGGTGATGGTTGCCTCAGGCACATTCGGCTATGCCGAAGAATTTAAGGATTTTATGGACTCAAAACAGCTAGGAGCGATTGTCAGCAAGACCATTACCTTGAGGCCTCGCCGAGGAAATCCGCCGCCCCGCACCTGCGAGACACCCGCGGGAATGATTAATTCCATCGGTTTAGAGAATCCCGGTCTGGAGGTTTTTATTGAGGAAAAATTGCCTCTTTTAAAAAAGATAGATCCACCTTTGATTGTAAGTATCGCTTCAGAAGGCGATCCCCAGGAATTTGTAACGCTGGCACAAAGACTAGATAAAATAAAGGAAGTAGCGGCTATGGAGTTAAATATTTCCTGCCCTAATATCAAGGACGCCCGACACCCTCCAGCCGGCACCCGATTAATTTCCCAGGATCCCAAGGCCACATATAATTTAGTAAAGGCGGTGCGTAAGGTAACCAAGAAGACATTAATTACTAAGCTTTCGCCTAATGTTACGGATATTACAGGGATTGCTTTGGCGGCGGAAAAGGCAGGCAGCGATGCCATTTCCTTAATTAATACCATAACTGCAATGACTATAGATATCCAAGAAAGAAAACCCAAGATTGCCGCAGTAACCGGCGGATTAAGCGGCCCTGCCATCAGGCCGATTGCCGTGAGAATGGTCTGGGAGGTTTATCAGAAAATTGGAATTCCCATTATCGGAATGGGCGGTATAATGGATACCTCGAGTGCTCTGGAATTTTTCATAGCCGGTGCGAGCGCAATTAGTATAGGAACGGCAAATTTTATCAATCCCAAAGCAAGCATTGAGATAATCGAAGGAATTAAAAAATATTTAATAAAAAATAATATTAGGGATATAAAAGTCCTTACAGGATCATTAAAGATATGAGCCGAGGCCCGAAATTAATCCTTGCCCTAGATGTAGATAATTTCAGTAGAGCGGAATATTTTATCCATAAGTTATATCCTAAGATAAAAATCTTTAAAGTCGGGATTCAGCTTTTTACTGCCTGTGGACTAAAAGTAATCAAATTAATTCAGCAAAAAGGCGGTGAAGTTTTTTTAGACTTAAAATTTTTCGATATCCCGTATACCGTGGCTAATGCTGTGCGCCAGGCAGTGCGGCTTAAAGTCAAGATGCTCACCCTGCATATCCTAGGCGATGAAGAGATGCTTAAGGCAGCAATAAGTGCGGCCAGAGAAGAATCTAGGCGCCTGAAATTAAAAAGACCGTTATTAATCGGAGTTACGGTCTTGACCAGCAAAGAAGCAAATGCCAGCGACGTCTTAACCTTAGCCAAAATAGGCATAGAGAGCGGTTTGGATGGCATAGTTTGTTCTGCAAGGGAAGCAGCTTTCTTAAGGAAAGAAATTAAAAGAAAATTCATTATTGTCACTCCGGGGATAAGGCAAAATCAAGGTGCCAGCAATGATCAAAAAAGGACAGCAACAGTTAGCGAGGCAATCAAGGCCGGAAGTAATTTTTTAGTTATCGGAAGGCCCATATTAGAAGCAGAAAACCCTATCTTAGCAGCACAGCAAATAATCCAATCACTCTAGAACCTAACTAAAATAGATTGAACTTCTCGGTTAAATAACATATAATTGTAAAAATAGCACTTTTTATGCTACAAACGTCAAGCTAGAGCAGAATCTGGCAGAGAACAGGATACCTTAGGCAGGAGATGGTTATGGCAGAAGATATAAAAGGATTAATCGAAAAGATACAGCAGGAAGGCATTAAAGCCGCGCAAGATCAGGCAAGAAAGATACAGGAAGAGGCTGAGCATAAGGCCAAGGAGATAATTGCCAAGGCTAAAATCGAAGCGGAAAATATTATCTTGGCCGCAAAAGAAGATTCTGCCAAGATAGAAGAGAGCACAAAAGCCTCTATCAGACAGGCAGGAAGAGATGTGCTTCTTAGCTTAAGAAAAGAGATAAATGCCATGCTGGATAAACTTATTGCTCAGCGCCTGCGCGAGGCGCTTAGTCCCCAAGAACTCTCCAAAATTATCGCCGAACTCATTAAGCATTATAAAGATAAAACAGACACGGAAGTCATAGTTTCTTTACAAAAAGAAGACCTTGAGAAATTAGAAAAAGGTTTTTTGGGCGATTTAAGGGAAGAGATAAAGAAAAAAATCGTTCTTAATCCATCAGAGGATATCCAGGCAGGCTTTATTATTAGTTATGATGCGGGTAAGTCGCATTTTGATTTCACGGATAAAGCACTCGTGGAATACATCGGTTCATATATTAGGCCTAAATTGAACCAGATATTAAACGAAGCCTTAGAAGACGACAAATAAACAATAGCATTTTTAAGCAGATGCCTAGTTACTATATATATTTAATCTCCAGTCTTCCCATGCTTCATTTCCAGACCAAGCCCCCTTTTAGTTTTGAAAAATTCCTGCAAATATGCGCTGATTTTATACCTGAAAGCGATGTGGATATGCTCAGGTTTTTTTCTCGCTCAGATATTTATGATCACGTATTCAATCAGCCCACTTTAAAAAAATGGCAGGCCTTTGATATCGCTTTAAGAAACGAGCTGGTGAAGATACGCGCCAGCCGTAGAAAAACTGAACCCGATAAGTATTTACGCAAGGATATAGATGCAGAATCTTTTGTTTACCAAGTTGCATTAAGCGCATATAGAAACCCTTCCATTATTGAGGCGGAGAGGATTCTGGATCAGGAAAGGTGGCGCAAGTTAGACGAGCTTGCCACTGGCCACTATTTCGATATAGATTTTCTGCTTGTCTATGCGATAAAATTATTGATATTAGAGCGTTGGCATAGGATTAATACCGCGGATAAATCCAAAATGCTGGAGGATATATTACAAAATAGCTAAAAGGGAAAGCATATGGCGGCAAAAAGAATAGGGCGCATAGTAAAGATTAGCGGCAATATGGCGATGGTGGAGTTAGATACGTTTCTAGTCCAGAATGAGGTCGCCTATATTATCCGCGGTCAAGAGCGCCTTAAATCCGAAGTGATACGCATAAGAGGCAACAAAGCAGAGATGCAGGTATACGAGAGTACCGCCGGCTTAAAGATCGGAGAAGAGGTTGAATTTACTGATGAGCTGCTTTCCGTAGAGCTTGGTCCGGGATTACTCGGCCAGATATTTGACGGCTTACAGAATCCCCTGCCTCTGCTTGCAGAAAAATATGGCTTCTTTTTAAAACGCGGGGTTTATCTGGAGGCATTAATTGCTGAGCAAGAATGGGAATTTACTGCTCAGGCAAAGGTAGGTGAAAAGGTACGCGGCGGAGATAAATTAGGTTTTGTTCCGGAAAAAATATTCAAGCACTATATTATGGTCCCTTTTCATCTTCAAGGAAGCCTTGAGGTAGTCAGCATTGCTGATTCGGGAAGATATAATCTCAGGCAGCCGATTGCCAAATTAAAAGACGGGAAGGGAAAACTGCACGAAGTATTTTTAAAGCAGATTTGGCCGGTTAAGATGCCTATTCAGGCATATGCTGAAAAGCTAATGCCCGCTGAGCCACTGGTAACGCGGATGCGCTTAATCGATTCATTATTTCCTGTGGCCCGCGGAGGAACGTATTGCATACCCGGGCCGTTTGGCGCAGGCAAAACTGTTCTACAACAATTAACCAGTCGTCATGCCGAAGTGGACGTGGTGGTGATTGCTGCCTGCGGTGAACGTGCAGGGGAAATAGTGGAGACACTTAAGACCTTTCCGAAAATGACCGACCCTGCAACCGGTAGTCTTTTGATTGACCGCACAGTAATTATCTGTAATACGAGTTCTATGCCAGTGGCAGCCAGGGAATCCAGTGTTTATACGGCTGTAACAATTGCCGAATACTACCGTCAGATGGGATTAAATGTATTGCTGTTAGCTGATTCTACTTCCAGATGGGCACAGGCGATGCGCGAGATGTCCGGCAGATTAGAGGAGATTCCCGGAGAAGAGGCATTTCCTGCCTATCTTGAATCACGCATTGCTTCATTTTATGAAAGAGCAGGGATGGTAAGGTTAAATGATGGAACCAGGGGTTCGGTGACTATCGGTGGTTCAGTTAGCCCTGCTGGCGGAAATTTCGAAGAGCCGGTTACTCAGGCAACCCTAAAGGTTGTGGGTGCCTTTCATGGCCTTTCCCGAGAACGTTCCGATGCCCGCCGATACCCCGCCATAGACCCTTTAATTAGCTGGAGCAAATATAAAAGCTTTATTGATGAAGAACAAATCAAGAGAGGCCATGATGTCCTGCTAAGGAGTAACGAGGTAGCTCAGATGATGAAGGTCGTAGGAGAGGAAGGCACATCATTAGTAGATTATATTGAATACCTTAAGGGAGAGTTCTTTGATTCTGTATATCTGCAGCAAAATGCCTATGATCCGGTGGATGAGGCAACTCCAGCGGAAAGGCAAAAATACGTTTTTAATTTTATTTATCACAATATTTTTGAATCGGAGTTTAATTTTTTAGATAAAGAAAAGGCGCTCCAATTTTTCCAGAAATTAAGGCAGTTCTTTCGCGGCTGGAATTCCGCAGCCTGGCAGGGCAAGGAGTTTAAAGATATTGGGCAGGAAATTGTATCTTTGATACAGGAAAAACTTGTGCTAGAAAAGGAAGGGCTAAGTGTATAAGGTTTATACCAATATAATTCAGATTTCCGGAGATGTTATTACCGTAGAAGCGGATGATGTGGGTTATATGGATATTGCGGAGGTAACGACGCAAAGAGGGGCATCTCTGGCGCAGGTCATTCGTCTAGACGGCAAAAGAGTATCTCTACAGGTTTTTGCTGGCAGTCGAGGCATATCTACCGGAGATAAGGTGCGTTTCTTAGGGCATCCCATGCGCGTAGCCAGCGGCGACGATTTGCTCGGCCGAATTTTTAATGGCAGCGGCTTGCCCTTAGATAAAGGGCCAGCACTTTCAGAAAATGTCATCGATATAGGCGGTCCCCCGGTTAATCCGGTTAAAAGAATTATCCCTAACAAAATGGTGCGTACGGGCATACCGATGGTCGATGTCTTTAATTCTTTGGTAGAATCACAGAAATTGCCGATATTTTCTATTGCTGGAGAACCTTATAACCAACTTTTATCCAGAATTGCCATTCAGGCAGAGGTGGATATTATTATTTTGGGAGGCATGGGCTTAAAACACGATGATTATCTTTTCTTCAGAGATATCCTTGATGAGCGCGGTTCATTAGCCAAATCCATCTTTTTCATTCACACCGCAGCTGATCCGACGGTAGAATGTCTACTTGTGCCGGATATCAGCCTTGCGGTGGCTGAACAATTTGCTTTATCCGGCAGGCGCGTTCTGGTGCTTCTAACAGACATGACTAATTTCTGCGACGCCTTAAAAGAGATATCCATTACCATGGAGCAGGTGCCTTCTAACCGCGGATATCCCGGAGATTTATACAGTCAGTTAGCAGCGCGTTATGAAAAAGCAGTGGATTTTGAGAATGCCGGCTCAATAACTATACTGGCGGCAACTACCATGCCGGGAGATGATGTTACCCATCCTGTCCCGGATAATACCGGATACATTACTGAAGGCCAATTTTATCTTAAGAACGGCATAATAGAGCCCTTTGGATCTCTTAGCCGTCTTAAGCAACAGGTAAATGGTAAAACCCGTTCTGACCACCGCACGATTATGGATACCATGATTCAGTTATTTGCCAATTACCGGGATTCCTTAGAGAAGCAGGCAATGGGATTCCAGATGAGTTCTTGGGATAAGAACCTCTTGAAGTATGGCAGGATTTTTGAAAAGGAAATGATGTCGTTAGAAGTGAATATTCCACTTGAAAAAGCCCTGGACTTAGGATGGCAGATTCTGGCAGAGTGCTTCAGCCCCGAGGAGACAGGAATAAGGAAATCCATAATCGAGCAATACTGGCCAAAGGTTCAATATGCCAAAGATTAGATTTACAAAAGGCGAACTAAAAAGGCAAAGGGATGCCTTAAAACAATATGAACGATATCTACCTACATTGCAACTGAAGAAACAACAGTTGCAGATTGAGATTTTACATCAAATGTCTTTCCTTGAAGATAAAAAACGCAATGAGAGAGAAAAGAGAAATAACATAGAAATCTGGTCCGGCCTCCTGGAAGAACCAGGGATAAATATGCGTCAGTGGATTAAGCCGAAACAGGCGGCATTGAATTCCAAGAATATCGCCGGCGTTGATTTACCTGTTTTCGGCGATGTAGAGTTTGATGCTGCTGAATACGATTTGTTTATTATGCCTTTATGGGTTGATGCAGCCATTGAGGTATTGAGGGTTCTAGTGTCTCTGCGTGAAGAAATCAGGGTTATAGAAAAAGGCATAGAGATATTAAGGCAGGAACTGCGCATTACTACGCAGCGGGTGAATCTTTTTGAAAAAGTGAAAATCCCCGAAGCCGAGGAAGCAATCCGGCGGATTAAGATTTATATCGGGGATCAGATGACCAATGCTGTTGGCCGTAGCAAGGTAGCCAAGAGGAAAATTGAAGCGCTGATTTTACAAGAGGCATTAGCATGATTGTGCCGATGAAAAAAGTATCTGTGATAACGCAGGCTCAGGATGCCGGTACAACGATAAGCCGTCTGCGCAGGTTAGGCCTGTTACATGTTGAGCATCAACAGCCCCCCAGAGGCGACGATGTGGCATCGCTTCAGAACGACCTTTCTCTAGTTGATGCTTGCCTAAGAATACTATCCGAACCGGAATTTTTACAAAGGCCTCCTCCTGAAGTAAAAAACACGCCGGGAGATTGGCGATTTACCGCCAGGCATATTATCGACTCACATAAAAGGATAGATCAGCTTAAAGAATATTCGCGAAATCTTTCCGCACGGATAGCAGAGTGGCAGGCGTGGGGTGATTTCGAGCCCCAGGCGTTTCAGGAGCTGGCGCAGAAAAATATTTTTGTGCGCTTCTATCAGATTCCGCTCAAAGAAGTAAAACATATACCTTCCAGTGTTATTGTTAAGAATATAAGAGTGATAAAAGGGGTGGCTTACTGTGCAGTTGTCTCAAGGGAAAAAGTCGAGATCCCTTTTAAAGAAATCCCTTTACCAAAGATGAGCCTTAGCCGTATGGAGAGTCGCCTTGTAGAAGACGGCCGGGTTACCGAAGCGATTAGAGCAGATATTAAAAAACATAGCTGTCTATTGGATTGCTTCTTTGATATCCGGCGTTCGTTGGCCAAGGAACTTGAATTTCACGAAGCCTTGCGCGGTATGGGCGGTAGCGAGGCTATCAAATATGTAACTGGATATATCCCAGATGATGCTGCGGATAAGGTTTTGTCTCTGGCGAGAGAAGAAAAGTGGGGCATCTTGGTTGCCGATCCTTCGGCAGAGGATCAGGTCCCTACGTTACTTCGCAATCCGGCTTGGGTTTCTCTCATCAAGCCGGTGTTTAAGTTAATCGAGGTGGTCCCGGGTTACCATGAGTTAGATATCAGCTTATGGTTTCTGTTGTTTCTCTCGGCATTTTTCGGCATTCTCATTGGTGACGCAGGATATGGGTTAATCTATATCCTGCTGACGTTCTGGGCGCATTGCAAATTTGGCAACAAGGTAAAAGAAAAATCCGTCTTTATTCTCTCTTACATTCTCAGCGCTTGCGCTATTATATGGGGCGTATGTACCATGACTATTTTCGGCCAGGAGTGGCTGCGGGCGTATTCCATAAAACCGTTTATTCCGGCGTTGACCGATGATAAACAAATGCGTTCGCTTTGTTTTCTGATCGGCGCCATGCATCTGACTATTGCTCATATCTGGCGTGTCATGGTTCAAATTCCCGCAATCACTGCCTTAGCAGACGTGGGCTGGATTCTGATTTTATGGGCTGCGTTTTTCTTGGCCCGCCTCTTAATCTTAGGTATCCAGTTTCCGGCGTTTGGGCTGTGGTTATTGATCCCCGGAATGGTTTTGGTTGTATTCTTTAGTAATCCGCGCAAAAATGTCTTGCGGGGAGCGGGAGCAGGTTTAGGAACCCTAGCACTCAATCTTATGAACAATTTCACGGACATCGTTTCTTATATCCGTCTTTTTGCTGTGGGGCTTGCGACTGTAGCCTTAGCTGATGCCTTCAATGTTATGGCGCAAAGCCTAGGAGTGGGCGGAGTGATCGGCGGCGTAATAAGGTCGCTGATACTTATCGCCGGGCATGGGTTGAATATTATTCTTGGTCCAATGTCAGTGTTGGTGCACGGTGTCAGATTAAATGTCCTGGAATTTTGCACGCATCTGGATGTGAAGTGGAGCGGCTTTGCGTATAAGCCTTTGCAAGAAGAGGCAGTTTAAGATAAAATAGGAGGAGATAATGGAAGCAGTTCATTTAATGGATTTAGGCGCGATTACGGCAATGGCGCTTTCTGCCGTGGGTTCAGGGATGGGCGCAGGTGTTGCCGGTATGGCGGCAGTTGGTGCCTGGAAGAAGGCCTTTGCACAGAATAAAGCGGCTTCTTTTATTATGCTTGCATTCGTGGGCGCCCCCCTTACACAAACTATCTACGGCATGATTATCATGAATAAGATGCTTGAATTTGCGCAAAAAGGAACGTATCTGTGGAGCGTGGGTATTTTTGGCGGCTTAGCCATGGGTGTATCTGCCTACATGCAGGGAAAGGCTGGTGCTGTGGCTGCAGATGCGCTCGGCGAAACAAGTAAGGGTTTTGGAAATTACATTGCCGTGCTCGGTATCATTGAAACAGTTGCGCTTTTTGTTCTGGCATTTACCCTGACAATGCTCGGTAAGCTCGCAGGCGTATAACTTTCATAGATGTGGGCGCTTAGCTCAGTTGGTTAGAGCGGTTGACTTACATTCAACAGGTCGGGGGTTCAAGTCCTCTAGCGCCCATGAATTTTTGCGAAGCAAAAATTCATCCCGAGTGGCAATCATATTATTTGTAAGCCACGAGGGGCCAAAATACTTATTGCATCAAATCGCATTTTAAGTTAGAATTTACCTCCTACATTTCTGGGCCCGTGGTGCAGCCTGGTTTAGCACGTCAGATTGTCGATCTGAAGATCGCGAGTTCAAATCTCGTCGGGCCCGCTCTATTTCGCCCTCCGATAATCGAAATGATAGCAGGGCTTCCTAGAAACCAAGGTTTTGCATAACTCCCCTTTAGAATCCTCATTTCTAATTAGCTAAATTACTTACCATTTTTCAATTGAAGTGGTATAATTAAAAATCTAAAGGAAGATTTTTTAGGACTTCCAGCAATGTTTATTAAATAATTTCGTTTTCGTATGAAAAAGAATTATAAAAAATTAATCGTATTTTTAATAGCTGCCTTGGCAATAATCGGACTGGCTATGGCGGTATTCACTATATTCTTTGACCAGGTAGTTATAGTCAGAAAGGGCACTATATATCATATAGATGAGTCTAAGAAAGTGGTAGCGTTAACATTTGACGATGGGCCATCGCCAATATGGACTCCCAAGATATTAGATGAACTTAAAAAAGCAGATGTAAAAGCCACCTTTTTTATGCTTGGTGAGCATGTCGGAAGATACCCTGAAATGGCCAGGCGCGTGGCAGAAGAAGGCCACGAGATCGGAAATCATACCTATAGCCACCACGTGCTTATTTATTATAAAATGGATGAGCTAGAGAAAGAAATAAGGGATGCCGAGAAAGCCATTAAGAATATTACTGGACAGACTGTCAGATACTTTAGGCCCCCTAAGGCCTGGCTTACTGCTGAGGAAAAGAGAAAAATTGAACAAATGGGATATAAAATTGTCTTGTGGAATTTGAATTCTAAGGACTGGGTAACCTTTGATGATAAATACATTATAAAATATATATTACAGCATATCAGGCCGGGAGATATTATTCTTTTTCATGACAGCGGAGGAGTTTTTACTACGGAAGGCGGAGACCGTCATGAGACCGTTAGAACGATTCCGAAGTTAGTAGAGAAACTAAAAGAAAGAGGTTATCAATTTGTAACTATAACTGAACTATTAAATATGAAAAGCGATGATAAGTAAAATCAGAGTGGTTAAGCAGATATTAATTTTGGCGAGTCTGTCATATCTTTTCTTCGTATTGGGGAATGGCGTTTTGAGTCTTACAAGTCCCGATGAGGTATTTTATGCCCAGACTGCCAAAGAAATGATCCGTCATAAAAGCTGGATGACGCCATATTTATTTGGCCAGCCTCAGTTTGAAAAGCCCGTCCTTACCTATTGGCTTTTACGCCTCGGATTCGTTCTTTTTGGAGTTTCCAGTTTCGCTGCGCGGTTTTTCCCGGCTGTATTCGCCTTTTTGGGCGTGATAGCGGTCTATCTTTTAAGTCTCCTCGGATTTAAAAACGAAAAAAAGGCATTCATTTCAAGCACCATATTAATGTCTTGCGGCCTTTATGTTGGCTTAGCCAGGACCTTATTTACAGATATGATTTTCTCCATATTGACCTTAGTGTCATTAACAGCATTTTTTTGGGGTTATTCCAGTAAAGAAACAAAGGCAGCGGGGATTTTGCTATCTTTTGTTTTTTCGAGTCTCGCTGTTTTAACCAAAGGGCCGTTGGGTTTATTAATACCGTTTTTGGTTATAATCGGGTTTTTATTAGTAAAGAACGATATAAAGTTTTTATTTTGTAGAAGTTTCTTGTGGGGTATTTTTATTTTTTTATTGCTCTCCTTGCCCTGGTATATCGTTATGATTAAGAAATACGGTTCCGGCTTTGTTCATGAATTTTTCTACAATGACCATTTCAGGCGCATTATTGAGGCCGAACATGAAGGTAATGACAAATGGTATTTCTATCCGTTTTCAATGGCTAGCGGCATGTTTCCCTGGAGCTTATATGCGGTTGCTTCTTTAATTTATCTTATTAAGAAATTTAGACACAATGCCCCATCCATAGAGGTATTTTTAATCTGCTGGATAGCTGTTGTCTTTGTAATCTTTCAAACTGCGCATTCGAAATTAGTAAGTTATATTCTCCCTTTATTCCCTGCGCTTGCCATGATTAGCGGGGATTTTATTTATGATAGCGCATTATTGAAGAAAGGGGCTCGTTCCCTTTTCCTTGTTTCAATTGGTACTTTAGCCATGCTTTTGTTAGTCCCCATAGGCTTAACGGCGGGTTTAATGAAAAGTTCGGTATATCTATCTACTTATTTACCTTCTAAGATCCCGGTTTATTATTTCATTACAGCACTTTTAGCGATAATTATATTGATGCTATTTTTTATTCTCCGGAATAAATTATTTAAAAGTGTCTATATCCCGGCACTAGTAATGCCGGTATTTTTGTTGGCCGTGCCGATGATAAGCAATGATATCGAACCATATATATCCTCAAAAAAGGCCTGCGAATATTTATTAAGGAATTATGCTGTGAATAATACCATTCTTTGTTCTAAGCCTTTTGTCCGGGGGGTAAGGTATTATACTGATAAAGAGGTTGCGGTCATAAATATTGGCGGGAAAAGCCTCTTTAGTCCTCACCCGGTTCCTCTTCTTGACTCGGACTCAAAGGCGAGAGATTTTCTCGATCAGCAAAGAATTACATATTGCGTTCTGAATAGGTCTTCTGTGGTTAAGGATGTCGGGCGTTTAATGGGTAATGAGTTTAAATTCACAGTCTTAAAGATAATCGGCAATGAATATCTTTTGAGGATAGAGCGATTATAGCTGTAGGGCAGTTTAGCCTTAAAAGATGCGGTTCGCCAGATTAAAGGCGCCCTTTTTATAGAGAGGGCGTTTTTCATTTAGCCTTGTGTTTTGGGCTAGTCCGTGATATTATATGAAAACCTAAAAAAATAAATATTAGAATGGAGGCAGGCCATGGTTACCTTTGAAGAGTTTAAGAAATTAGAGTTAAAAGTGGCTAAAATAAAAGAAGTTAGGGATCATCCCAATGCGGATAAACTTTATGTGGTTATTATTGATTTGGGAGATAAAACCAAGCAGATAGTCGCAGGGATAAAGAGCGCCTATAAGAAGGAAGATCTGGTAGGCCGAGAGGTTGTGGTGGTGGATAATCTGGAGCCGGCAGTTTTACGCGGAGAGGAGAGCCAGGCCATGCTTTTGGCGGTCCAAGATGACAAGGGCATTGCTATAATTGCGCCGGATAGAGAGGTTGAGATTGGAAGCATTGTTAAATAATTCGTTTAAGATAAGACAGCTTATCCCTAAGGATTTCTGTTTAAAATGCAGCGGTTGCTGTAGGTTCAGCCAGCAGGATAGCATCTGGTCACCCTGCCTTTTAAATTCTGAAATAAAAAAATTGTGTCAAAAGAATTTTCCTCCCTCGCTTTTCTCAACTGATAAAAGGCTTCGATTAGAACCCAGCCAAAAAGGAAACAGTTTTCTCTGCCCTCTTTTAAACACCCGGAATAATAAATGCAAGATATATTCCTTTCGGCCTCTGGAATGCCAGCTTTATCCCTTCTTGATTAATCGCAATGGCAACAGTATTTTTTTAGCTGTAGATTTAAAATGTCCTTTTGCCAAGGAGAATTTGTCGCAGGAAAAGTTCAGGGAGTATACCCGGTTCTTAACTGATGCCCTGAATAGCCCTCAAGGTTTAGATACCTTACGTAATAACCTCCACCTTATCCAGATATATAATGAAATCTTAAACCTTTCAGAGTTAAAAATTTAATTGATGAGACTTAACAAGCTGGAAATAAAAGATAAAAAACTATTTGCTCGATTTTTAAATTTAAGCCGACACGGACTCTCGGTCTATGCCTTTGAGAATATTTATATCTGGAAAGGGATTTTTGCCATATATTGGGCAATAATTGAAGATTGTCTCTGTGTATTTTTCCAGGACAATATCGGTTGTTTTATGTATCTTTCCCCCCTCGGCAAAGCGGCAAAGCCGCCTGTTATAGAAGAGGCCTTTAGAATCATGGATAATTTTAATCAAAATAAGGATGTCTCCAGAATAGAAAATGTGGAAGAAAAAGAATTACCTTTTTATCGGGGGCTGGGTTATGCACATCAAGAAAAGTACGGAGATTATCTTTGCAGCAGGCGAGATTTAGCGCAGTTAAAAGGAAATAGATTTAAATCTAAGCGCTCCTGCGTTAATTATTTTATCAAGCATTATCAGTTTGAATATCTGTTTTTTGACTTAAAATACGGGAAAGCCTGCCTTAAATTGTATGACTGCTGGATGGCACAGCGAAAATGCGCAAGCCAAGATAACATCTATCAAGGCATGCTTGAGGATAGCCGAAATTGCCTCAAAATATTAATCCATGATTATCAGAATTTAAATATTACGGGCAGGGTTGTATTAATAGACAAAGAAATCAAGGGATTTACCTTTGGGTTCAAGTTAAATAAAGATACATTCTGTATATTGTATGAGGTTACGGATTTATCTGTTAAAGGCCTAAGCCAATTTATCTTCCGCCAATTTTGCGCGGAATTAAAGGGTTATAAGTATATAAATATTATGGATGACTCAGGGTTAGAGAATCTTAAGAAAGTTAAGCTTTCCTATCATCCCGTAAAGTTAACTCCGGCTTATATTATTAATAGGGGACACACTTGCGATTGGGTGCAAAGACGACCCTCGATTGGGCGCAAAGACGTCCCTGGGTAGGGGGAGAATGAATAAGAATTTAGACGAAATAGAGCTTACTATATTTGATACAGAAACCACCGGCCTTGAACCGGAGACCGGCGATAGAATAGTAGAAATCGCCGGCATAAGATTCAAGGGTGAAGAAAAAATCGCTACCTTTCAGACCTTGGTTAATCCCCACCGGCAAATTTCTCCTGCTGCCTTTGAGGTAAATAAAATTACTTCTGATATGTTAAAAGACGCGCCTAGCATAGAGATAGTAATGCCCAAATTTTTGGATTTCGCCAAAGGTAGCTACCTTTGTTCTTATAATGCCGGTTTTGATTTGGAGTTTTTGAATAATGAATTAAAACTTACGCAAAAGAATTTATTAGAAGAGATAGTAGTGATAGATATATTAAAGATGGCGAAAAGGCTTATGCCGAGATTAGAACGCTATGCCCTCTGGTTTGTCGCGGAAAAACTGGGCCTGAAGTCAATCCAGGAGCATCGCGCGCTTTCTGATGTCGAGCTTACCCTGCAGGTATTTAAAAGATTAAAGGCAGCCCTAGATACTAAAGGCATATTTGATTTCCAGAATTTCTCCAGCCTCTTTGGCCTTAGCTGTAGGTTTTTAAAGGATATTAATAGTCAAAAGATTGCCAAGATACAAGAGGCTATCGGGTTAGGCGTTAGACTAAAAATAAAATATCTCTCCAGCTCCAATGCCGCAGTTTCTGAGCGCGAAGTTATCCCCAAGGAAATCAAACAGGAAAATAACCGTTTTTATTTAGTGGGTTATTGTTGCCTCAGGAATGAGGAGCGCGCCTTTAGGATAGACAGCATACTGCACCTCGAAATTATATAAATATAATTATGGAATTTAAAAAAATAAACCTTCCTTTTAAAATCAAAAGACCGATTTTAGCTTTAGGCAGCCAAACCAAAAATACGGTCTGCTTTGCCCAAGGACATTGTGCTTATTTAAGCCGAATTCACCCTGATTTAAATAACCCCAATGATTTTTCAAGATTTGAAAAAATAGTCAAATATTTTTTGAAAAAAAATCCCAAGATTATAGTTCATGATTTACACCCTGAATATCAATCTAGTAAATACGCCCAGCAACTGTCAACTGTCAACTGTCAACTGTTCGCCGTTCAGCATCATCATAGCCACATTGCCTCTTGTATGGTGGAGAACGGCCTGAAGAACCAGGAAGTCATCGGCGTGGCTTTTGACGGCACAGGCTTAGGAAGCGATAATACACTTTGGGGAGCAGAGTTTTTCCTATGCGATTACCACGACTTTAAAAGGAAGGCGCATTTAAAAGAGGCCCTTCTTTTAGGCGCAGAAAGGGCTATTTTAGAACCTTGGCGCCTGGCGGTTTTTTGGCTTTATTTTATTTATCAGGATAGTTTTTTAAAATTAAATATTGAATTTGTAAAAAAAATAGATAAGGGAAATTGGCAGATTTTAAAGAATATGTATTTATCTGGTTTTAATTCTCCTTTAGCCAGCAGCATGGGCCGTCTCTTTGACGCTGCTGCAAGCTTAATTCTCGCAAAATACAAAGTTAATTTCGAGGCAGAATTGGCTATGGAGCTGGAGGAGACAGCTAAACGCTACAGGCTGCATGCTAGAAGCTACGATTTTAGTGTTATTAAGAAGAATGAGGGATACAATTTAGATCCGGCTCCCATGTTTAAAGAGATAATTAAAGATTTAAAAGCAAGGCAAGATAGGAAAAAGATTGCCTATCGGTTTCATTTAACGGTTGCCGAGATGATTAAAAAAATCTGCCTTATTTTAAAAAAAGAAACCAGAATAAACCAAATTGTTTTATCTGGCGGGGTATTTCAAAATAAGCTTTTACTTTCTTTAAGTTTAGATTTATTATCTAAACAGGGTTTTGAGGTATTTTTGCAGCGCAAATTGCCCTGTTCAGACGCGGGTATTGCTTTAGGCCAGATAGCTATTGCTAATTTTCGATATCATTAGACAGGGGAGGCAAATATGCGGGAAAGGCGCAAATTCAGCCGTTGGCCTGCCAAAGAAAAAGTGCAGCTTAATCACATAGATAATAAATACGAGGAATTGCTCTTGGATATAAGCCCGGGAGGTATGCGGGTAGTCTTAGATAATGAACTTAAAGTAGGGAGCGCTGTGTCAGGCCAATTTAAAATTATCGCTAATCAGGAACCTTTTTATGTGCATGGAGAAGTGGTCTGGGTTAAGCCTGCGGTCGACCAAGCCAACCGGGGCTGTTATGAAATAGGGATTAAATTTAATAAAATCAGCACTACCCCAATTTAGCTTTAGAATAATATATGTGTCTGGCTATTCCCATGAAGATAAGAAAGATTAAGGGCGCATTTGCCGAAGTCGAAGCTGGCCGGCTGACCCGGACCATTAACATTCAGATGCTGCCTGTAGCTAAAGTAGGAGACTATGTGCTGGTGCATGCGGGATTTGCTATCGAGAAAATAGACCCCGCAAGAGCCAAGGAAACGCTGAAATTAATCGATGAAATACATTGACGAATTCCGCAATAAAAATCTGATTAAGAAAACCTTGGGGAGAATCCAGGAAATAACCCCTAGAGGTAAAGTAAATATTATGGAAATTTGCGGGACGCACACGCAAAGCTTTTGCCGCTTTGGTTTAGATAAGCTTTTGCCGGCTAATGTAAACCTTATTGCCGGGCCAGGTTGCCCTGTATGCGTAAGTACCCAAGAATATATTGATCAAGCAATTAGGATAGCGCAAAAAAAAGGCAATATAATTTTAACCTTTGGGGATATGTTGCGTATTCCCGGCAGTAAATCTTCATTAGAAAAAGAAAGGGCAAGGTCAGCTGATGTCAGGATTGTTTATTCTGCTTGGGATAGCCTAAAAGCGGCTAAACAGAATCCGGATAAGAAAGTTATCTTTCTGGCCGTGGGCTTTGAGGCCACAGCTCCTACCATTGCCTTAAGCATCTTAGCCGCAAAAAAAGAAAAACTGAAAAACTTATTTTTCTTCTCTTCGCTAAAACTCATTCCTGCGGCGATGGATTATTTAGTTAAAGATAAAAGATTAAATCTGAAAGGATTTCTCTGCCCAGGCCATGTCTCAACTATAATCGGAACTCAGCCTTATGAGTTTATGCCTAAAAGATATGGCCTAGGTTGCTGTATCAGCGGATTTGAACCCTTGGATATCTTAGAAGGAATATATATTCTCATCAAGCAAATAGTGGATAATAAACCCAGAGTAGCCAATCAGTACCTGCGCGCGGTCAAGCCCAAGGGAAACTTAGAGGCTAAGAAATTAATTTCCCGGGTTTTTAAAGTATCTGATGCTTATTGGCGCGGTTTGGGTAGAATTCCTAAAAGCGGGCTCAAAATAAAAAAAGAGTTTTCCCAATTTGATGCCGAAAGGATATTTTATTTTAAACCCGTTACCCGTTACCCCTGCCTGCCGGCAGGCAGGGCGTTACCCGTTACCCGATGTCGATGCGGGGATGTTTTAAAAGGCTTGGTTTCTCCGTTTGATTGTGCGTTATTTTCCAAGGTATGCCGTCCAGATAACCCTATCGGACCTTGTATGGTCTCGAGCGAAGGAGCGTGCAGTGCATACTATAGATATAAAAAATAAAAATTTTGTGTTTGGGGCCGTCATTTTGATATTTGGACTCTGGGCTTTGGGCTTATCCGGTTGTATTCAAAAGGATGATTTAAGCAAGGCCAAGGATTACGCCAGGCAGTCGCAAGTTGATTATCAGAACGCCTCAGCCGAATACAAACAGTTAATTGCTAAGGGAAAAGATTTAGATAAATTGTATTTTGAGCTCGGTAAATTATATTACTCCCATGGAGAATTCGATCAGGCAATAGAGGAATTCAAGAATAGCCGGGAGCTACAGGCCAAGAATTTTTTAGCTATTTCTTACTATCGCTTGGGTAATTTTACAGATGCCTTTGAGGTTTTTAGCCGAAATGACCAGGCTGACGATGGATTCTTGTATTATTACGGCTTAACCTGCGAGAAACTGAATCTTTATGACCAGGCCTTAGCTATTTATCGCAAGATAAAAGAAGAAAAATTTAAAAGCCAAGCCTTAATCCGCATTGACCTTATTGAGAAGCAAGCCGATTTAACCCGTATCCAAGATATAAGCCCGCAAATAGCTGAGATTTTAAATGCTGCGCCCTCTGCCCAAGAATATCCCCAGGCAGGCGCGTTGATTTTATTTTGCGATGAGAAGAGCGAAGTTTCTCGCCAGGGGGCAGAAATTTCTACCTTACATTATGTAGTCAAAATCTTAAATGAACGGGGTAAAGAAGACTTCTCGGAAACCCATATTAGTTATGACTCTACCTATGAAAAGGTGGAATTAGAATACGCCAGGACCATAAAGCCCGACGGCACCATTGCCGAGGTAGGCAGCCGTCACATCCGCGACGTATCCAAATATTTAAATTTCCCCCTTTATAGCAATGCCCGGGTTTTTATTATTTCTTTTCCCGAAATCACTGAGGCCGCCAGCATAGAATATAAGGTTAAAATTTATCGCCACCAGCTCATTAATAAAAAAGACTTTTGTATAAGTTATCCTTTACAGGCGAGTGAACCGATTATTTCCGCGAGTTTCAGCCTCAGCGTACCGAAAACCACGCCTGCCCATATCAAGATTCTCAACGAGAAGTATAATAATTTTGGGGCGAATATTAATCCCGAGGTCAAAGAGCAGGGTGATATTGTAGTTTATGCCTGGAAATTTAAGAATATCCCCCAGATAATTCCTGAGCCGGGTATGCCGGGGCAAGTCGAGATTAACCCTACGATACTTATCTCCACATTTAATGCCTGGCAGGATATTTATAATTGGTGGTGGGCATTAGCTCAAGATAAAATTAAGCCCGATACTGTCATCAAGGATAAAGTGCAGGAACTAACCAAAGACCGGCCTTCCCCGGAAGCCAAACTAAGGGCAATTTACAATTTCTGCGCCCAGAAGATTCGCTATGTGGCTGTAGAATACGGCCAGGCGGGTTACGAACCCCACCAGGCCGAGCTTATATTCCGCAATAAATACGGAGATTGCAAAGACCAGGCCATACTTTTAGTGACCATGTTAAAAGAAGCGGGATTCTTGGCCTGGCCAGTTCTTATCGGGACCAAAGATTATTATAATTTAAACGAAGACTTTCCTTCTATGCTCTTTGACCATTGTATCGCCGCAGTTTCTTTAGAAGATAGAATTGTCTTTCTCGACCCCACAGCCGAGACTTGCTCCTTTGGCGATTTGCCCGCGGGCGACCAGGGCCGCAAGGTTTTGCTTTTTAGGGAAGATAAATATGAAATCAAAGAAATTCTTTTATATGAGCCAAGGCATAATTTAACAGAACAGCAAGTTTATCTTAAGGTGAATAGCGATGAAACCATCAACGCCGTAAAGATAGTCTTTACTTATGGCGACTATGACCAATCGCAGCGGTTTTGGTTATTGTATACGCCGCCGGAATTAATCCAGGAGTCCTTAAAGCAAAAAATACAAGATATCTCTATCGGGGCTAAGCTCGAAAAATACGAGATAAAAAATTTAGAAAATCTCAATCAACCGATTGCGCTAAGCTATTCATTTAACGGCCCGGAATATTTTACGGTTGCCGGAAGTTTAAGGATAATGCCGCAGCTAACCGCCCTGGACACATCCTGGGTAGCTAAGGACGAGCGTAAATACCCCATAGATTTCAATATCTTAAGCAGCAAGGAGGCGTTGTTAGAAATAGAAATTCCCCCTAATTTTGCGATAAAATATTTACCGGATAGTGCAAGCCTTGACAGCCCCTGGTTAAATTTTATTGTTGAATATAGCCAAAAAGGGGATAAGATATATTTTAAACAAAGGTCAGAGCTAAAGAAGAATGCGGTTTCCCCGGCAGAGTACCCGGAATTTAAAAACTTTCTTGAAAGCTCGGCGAAGAAGATTAAACAGAGGATAGTTTTGGAGAAGATAAGGCAAAGATGAAACCGACAGGGCATCCCGGGTTAGAGCGCCGAAAATACGTCCACTTAGATTCGGTTTTTCCAGTGGAGTTTAGGTTAATCGCCCCTGATGGCGTCCGTTTCTTGTCAGGCTGGCTGCAGGGTTTTACTAATAATATAGGTAAGGGCGGAATGTGCCTTGCGGTGAATAATCTGAAGCCCGAATTAGCCAAGATTTTGAAGAGTCATCAGGCGATGTTAACTTTAAATATCGAGATGCCCTTACTGGGTAATCCTATTCCTGCCAAGGCCCGGGTCAGCTGGGTGAGAGAGGTTTCCGGAGAGATTAATAAATATCTTATCGGGGTAAGCTATAAGGAGATTAATCCCAGACAGAATAATCGGATGATGCATTATGCCAGGGCGAAAAAGTTATTTGCTCCCGCAGCCTTAAATATAATACTTATACTTTGTTTAGTTCTAGCCCTGAATATTTTTATCAATATAAAATTGATTAAAGGCAATAAAGCCTTAGTTGACCAGTTGGTTAAAATTCTCCAGGATTCCACCGCTGCCAAACAGCAGATTAAAGAGATATCCCGAGATAGGGAGAATTTGCAGTTAAAAATTCAAGCCCTGCAACTGCGCATCCAGGCGGCTGAAGACGAAAAAGATAAGTCCCAAAAAGAAGAGGCTAAGACCACCAAAAGAATGGAAGAGTTAAATAGCCAGATTGATAAATTAACCCAAGAAAAAACTTATTTACAAGACCAGTTAATTGCCCTGCAGAATAAAGAAAATACGGTTACTGAGCAACTCCTGCGTTTAGACCAGAGGAAGACCACTCTTACCCAGGCAAATTTTGACAAGATGTACCAATGGCTCGCCGCGCACCAGAATTCCCGCACCGGCCTGGCGATGAGTTTTGAAGGAGATACAGTAATCGCGGATTGGGCATTTATTTATGACCAAGCCCTAGTGGCGCAGGCCTATACCAATTTCTCGGATTTTGAACGGGCCAAAAAAATCCTGAACTTCTTTGAGAAAAAAGCTAAAAGAAAAGATAAGTTGTTTTTTAATGCCTACCATGTTAATGATGGAAGCCCTGCGGAGTATGCTGTCTACAGCGGGCCAAATATCTGGTTAGGTATAGCCATAGTGCAATATACCAAAAAGACCCAGGATAAGAGTTATATCCCTTGGGTCTTAGAGATCGCCCAGGGAATTATGGACTTGCAGATTAAAGATTCCGAAGGCGGTATCCGCGGCGGACCAGAGGTAACCTGGTACTCTACAGAGCATAACCTCGATGCCTATGCCTTTTTTAATATGCTATATAAGATTACGGATAAAGCGCAATATCTGGAAGCGGCAAATAAAGTATTAAATTGGCTGGTTAAGCATGCCTCTGATAAAGTTGATCTTCCCATTGAGCGCGGAAAAGGAGACTCCACCATTGCTACGAATACCTATGCCTGGTCTGTTGCGGCTATTGGGCCGGGAAAATTGGAAGAGATAGGCATGAGCCCAGACAGGATCCTAGAATCTGCCGAGCAGAATTGTGCGGTTGAAGTTTCCTTTAATCGGCCTGAAGGCCAAGAGGTAAAAGTAAAAGGTTTTGATTTTGCGTCCCAAATGCATGCGGATAGAGGCGGGGTGGTCTCTTCAGAGTGGACAGCCCAGATGATTTTAGCTTTTAAGATTATGGCTGATTTTTATCATCAGAAAGATATGATGGCCAAAACCCGGGCCTATGAAAAGAAAGCCGATGAATATTTGACCGAATTAAGTAATATGATTATCTCCAACCCTTATCCTTCAGGGCAGGGAGAGGGATGCCTTCCTTATGCCAGTTGTGATTTTGCAGATACCGGCCACGGATGGATGACGCCTAAAGGCAAATACACTGTTTCGTTATCTGGTACTGCCTACACGCTCTTTGCCTATTACAACTATAATCCGTTAGCGCTTAAGGAGTGAAAAGAAAATTATATTTCCTTTATCAGGAGCTCTACGCTTATTTTGGGCCGCAGCATTGGTGGCCGGCAGATACTCCTTTTGAGGTGATGGTAGGAGCAATCCTCACCCAAAACACGAGCTGGTTGAATGTTGAGAAGGCAATTACTAATCTAAAAAAATATAAAGCATTAAATCCGGGCAAACTTCATCGGCTATCTCATCGGAGATTAGCTGCACTGATAAGGCCGGCAGGTTATTATAATATTAAGGCCAGGCGGTTAAAAGAGTTTTTATTTTTTTTTATTCATTCTTACCAGGGAAGCATCAAGAAAATGTCTTTTAAAAATCCCCTGGAATTACGACAGCAATTACTTTCGGTAAACGGCATTGGCCCGGAAACCGCGGATTCCATATTACTCTACGCCTTAAATAAGCCGGTATTTGTGGTGGATGCCTATACCAAGAGGATACTCTCAAGGCACGGTTTTATTCCTCTAAACTGCGATTACGATCTAGTGCAAAATTTGTTTAGGCAAAACCTTAAAAATAATGTAAAATTATTTAACGAGTTTCATGCCCTACTAGTAAGATTGGGTAAAGAATTCTGCCTTAAATCTAAGCCAAAGTGTGACATGTGTCCGTTGAATTCTTTACTTGATAAAAATTAAGGAGTGTCTATGCGTAGATTATTATTACTTTTAGCACTAATCCTTTGTCTAATATCTTCTTCCCAGGCTGCTCCATGCTATGGGACAAAAATGCCAGAGCAAAAACAATTCTTTATGGGGCTGCAAACCCATATTATCTTTAAAAGGTATCTGGAGGATGACTTTGGAAAACTCAGGAGCACGCAGAACCTCTTTCTTATTTCATACGGAGTTTATGACTGGCTTTCTATAGATTTAAAGGGCGGGGCTGGCAATATAAAACAACATCCATCGGGTAGCGATGAAATTCATTATCCTTCTAATTTTTCCGGCGGTTATGGTTTTCGCTTGAAATTTCTTGACCGGGATAACATAAAAATGGTTTTTGGATTTCAGCACATTAGCGCCCATCCCGGGGGCAAGTACGTAGGAAGCATAAAAAATAAGGCTATTTTAGATGATTGGCAGACCTCTGTCTTGGCTTCTTATGATTTTAAAAAGATTACCCCTTATTTTGGCACAAGGTGGTCGAGAGTAGACTATATCCACAAGGTTGGAAACAATAGCAGCAAGCGAAAGATGTCAGATGCAGGTAAAAGTTTTGGCCTAATCGCTGGTTTTGACCTTCCCCTTGCCGAAAGGTTCTGGCTTAATTTAGAAGGCAGCGCATTTGACAGCGAAGCCTTTGCCTTTAGCCTGAACTACAAATTTTAAACCCCGCCTGTTTTTAAAGGTAATGATAAATGCCGATACATGAATATATATGTCAAAACTGCAATTTAAAGTTTGATTACTTAGTGCGCGCTTTAAAAGAGAGTATTACCTGTCCGCGCTGTAAACGCAAAGATTTAAAACGGCTTATTTCTACATTTGCTTTTAGCTCTAAAGATAGCCAGGGTAATATTACCGGTTCTTCTTCAAATTGCAGCGGTTGTACAAGCCAGAATTGCTCAACCTGCGGCGGATAAATAATGATTAACCGAAAGCGGCTGATTAAATTAACCCGGAGATTAATCCAGATAAAGTCTGAGAATCCCCCGGGAGACGAGTTTCGCATTGCGCATTTTGTAAATAATTACCTTAAGCGCCTGGGGGTAAAGACTAAGATTTATGAATTTAAGAAGAGGCGCTCTAACGTGGTGGCGCACTTAAGGGGGAGGAATAAAAAACATTCGCTTTTGATCACGCCGCATTTAGACACAGTGCCTTCTGGTCTAAATTGGCACTTTCATCCTTTTTCCGCAACGATACGCCAGGGAAGAATTTACGGCTTAGGCGCAACGGATTGCAAAGGAAATCTCGCCTGTAGCTTAGAAGCAATCAACGGCCTGGTTGAAGACAGGGTCATTTTGAATTATAATTTGCTTTTTGCCGCCACCGCTGACGAAGAGAGCGGTTCAGGATCAGGGCTGATTCCTTTATTAAATAGAGGAATACTTAAACCTGACGCAGCGCTGGTTTTGGATTGCGATGATTTTGATATAATTGTTACGCAGAAAGGGCTCATTCATCTTAAAGTAAAGATTCAAGGCAAAAAAGCCCATGGCGCTTATCCTGAGCATGGTATAAATGCCATTGATATTGCCATAGAGATACTTCGGGAGCTTAAAAGCAAAAAATTCGCTTATGATACCAGAAACAAATTCCTTAAAGCCCCTACTATGAATATCGGAACGATAAAAGGCGGCGATAAAGTTAATGTGGTAGCAGATTGGTGTGAATTTGAGTTAGATTTTCGTTTCTTGCCGGGTATGTCAGAAAAGGGAATCTTAAAAGACATCAGAAGCATTATCTATAAGCATACACAGAAGTTTAAAATAGAAATTGAAGGAATTCAAAAACCTTACCGGATAGAGGCCGGGCATCATTTGGTAAGGGAGTTGAGTCGGGCGATGAAGAAGTTGAGAATAAAATCGATAATCAAAGGCTCAGAAGGCGCAACCACCATCACTTTCTTTCAAAATAAAAATATCCCGGCTGTTGCTTCGGGTTTTGGTTGCACAAGTTGCGCTCATATTGCGGATGAATACGTTAAAATAGATAATCTCTATAAAGGCGCCAGGGTTCTAGAAGAATTTTTGAAAAATTATAAATTCAATTAGATTTCACGGAGGAATTATGGAAGGAATAAAGATTTATAAAAGGCCGAGATTAAAAGACCCCTATCTGATTGTTGCCTGGCCGGGCATGGGCGAAGTTGCCTACAAGAGCGCCAATTATCTGATAGAAAAACTGAAAGCCGAAGAGCTTGGCGAAATCCAGGGGGAAGAATTCTTTTATTTGACCGGAAGTATCATTCAGAAAGGCATATTAATTGCTCCGGAGCCGCCCTTTAATAAATTCTATTATTGGAAGAACAAAAGCGGTAAAAACGATCTTATCATATTTATCAGCAATGCCCAGCCGGATTTAGCCAAAGCCGAAGCCTACGCTCAAAGAATCATCTATCTTGCTAAAAGTTTTAAGGTCAAGATGATTGTTAGTTTTGCGGCTATGCCTCAGCCCATTGAACATACGCAACAACCCAATGTCTGGCTGGCAAGCACATCGCCAGAAATCAATAATGGGTTAAAAAAATATAATTTAAATTTAATGTCTGAAGGCCAAATCAGCGGGATGAACGGCCTATTCTTAGGTATGGCTAAAAAAGAAGGATTGGATGGGTTTTGCCTGCTTGGAGAAATTCCCCTCTATACAATCCAAGTTGAGAATCCCAAGGCATCTTACGCTACCTTAGAGAAATTAGGCAGGATATTAGATATAAAAGTTGATTTTACCAGCCTTATTGAACAGGCGCAGGCAATGGATGAAGATATAAATAAACTCTTAGATTATCTGAAAGTTGGTTCTCAGGCCGCTGGACCGATCGGCGAAGAGGAGATTGAAAAGATAAAAAAATCTTTAAGCCAACTAACCAAATTGCCTATCTCGGTAAAGGAAAAGATTGATAAGTTCTTTGAACAGGCAAGGCAGGATATCTCCAGGGCCAATGAGTTAAAAGTAGAATTAGACAAATGGAATGTCTATAAGGAATACGAAGACAGATTCTTGGATTTGTTTAAGAAAACCAAGGACAAGAGCAATTGACGGATAACCACAAAATTCAAGCCATTATCTTTGATTTAGGCAGGGTCTTAATTGATTTTGACCACACTATTGCCGCTAAGCGGATAGCCAAATTTACAGACCAGACCGTTCCGGAGATATTTAATTTTTTCTTTGATTCTAAGCTTACCGGGCTTTTTGAGGAAGACAAAATTACTCCTTTAGAATTTTTTTCCGAAGTTAGAAGCGCTCTAAATTTAAGATTAGATTACCAGGCCTTTGTGCCAATTTGGAATGAGATATTCTTCTTAAGCGAGGAAAATCTGGCAGTTTATCAATTAGCAAAGTCTTTAAGAGCAAAATATAAGATTATGCTTCTGTCAAATACCAATATTTTGCACTTTGAATATCTTAAGAAAAGCTTTCCTGTATTTGATGTTTTTCACCACATCATTACTTCCTTCGAAGTTGGATTTCAAAAACCCCACCCTTTAATTTATAAGAAGGCGCTCACAGTTTTAGAAACACCGGCGGAAGAGGTATTTTATACTGATGACCGCAGCGAACTTGTTGAGGCCGCAAGAAACTTAAGGATTAGAGGATTTGTGTTTAGGGGCGTTGAGCAATTAAAGAAAGACCTAATGGGTGCGGGCGTCAACATAAATTAAATCTAATATGTCATTTCCAAAAATACTCCTCGGTCATGGTAGCGGCGGCAGGTTAATGCACAACCTGATTAAGGAATTATTCCTTAAGAAACTAAATAACCCTATCTTAAAAGAGCTTTCTGATAGCGCCTTTATAAATTATAAGGAAAAAATCGCTTTTACTACTGATTCTTTTGTAGTGAGCCCTTTGAGTTTTCCCGGCGCAGATATAGGAAAATTGGCGGTCTGCGGCACAGTAAATGATTTGGTCATGCAAGGAGCGGCTCCGGAGTATTTATCCTTGGCGCTTATTATTGAAGAGGGCCTGGATTATAAGACGCTAGAGAGAATAGTTGACTCTATATCCGTTAATGCCAAAGAAGCAGGTGTGTATTTTGTTACCGGAGACCTTAAGGTAGTCGAGAGAGGCGCCTGCGATAAGATATTTATCAATACTTCAGGGATCGGAAGAGTTGTTAAGAATAAGAAATTATCCCTAAAAAATATAAAAGCTAAAGATAAAATTATTATTACAGGAAATATCGCCCAGCATGGTTTGGCAGTGCTGGCTAAAAGAAAAGAATTGGATTTGGGATTCAATATTAAAAGCGACTGTGCAGCCTTAAATAGGCTGCTCATTCCCATACTCAGAAAGACGGATGGCATTAAATTCATGCGCGATCCCACCCGGGGCGGAGTTGCTACCGCTTTAAACGAAATTACTGAAGGCTCAAGGCTTGGTATCGTCATCGAAGAAAAAAATATTCCCATATCTACCAAGGTAAGAGCGGCCAGCGAATTGTTAGGCATAGATCCCTTCTATATTGCTAATGAAGGAATAGCAATATTAGTGGTTAATCCGGATAGCGCAAAAGGAATTTTACGTTTGCTAAGAAAGCACCCTTTAGGCAAAAATGCGCAGATTATCGGCGAGGTGGGTAAAAAACCTAAAGGCCGCGTCATACTAAATACAGTTGTCGGCTCGCAGCGCATCGTGGATATGCTCACCAGCGAACCCTTGCCGAGAATCTGCTAATAATTATTTTGCTGCGGGTTTGTTCGCTTGCTGTCCCGTATAATTAAAAATTTACGGGACTAATGCACGCTCACAAATCCCTCCGCAAAATTTATTGGCTAAAATCTCCATTCCTGCCTACCGCCTGCCTGACGGCAGTCAGGGCAGGCAGGCGCTCGAAATAACGCCAGATTCATTAACTTTAAATATGAACAATTATATGTTTGATACTAATATTTTTAACCGTTTTCTCGATGCTAGAATAGACCCCAAATCTTTAAAACAAAATAATAACTATTATGTAACGCATATTCAGCTAGATGAGCTTAATAACACAAAAGACGAAGTAAGAAAATCAGAGCTATTAAAGATTTTTAAACAAATAGGTAATATAAAAATTCCTACTGAATCAGCTGTCTTTGATATTTCTAAATTTGATGAAGCGCAATTTAGTGATGAGGAACCAATTGCCCCTACTAGTTCATTCGTTTTGGGATTTTCAAAATTAGGTATGGCTAAATTGAGTGATGGTGATTTATACAATACATTACTGAAAGAGTTAAATAATCTGAAGCCGGAAGGTAAAGAAAATAATATAAAAGATGCGCTTATCGCAGAAACCGCTATAAAGAATAATTTCATTCTCGTTACTTCTGACAACGCACTTTTTAATACAGTTAAGAAATTAGGATTTAGTGTATTAAGTGTAGATGAGTTTTTAAATAATTAATTAGCGGGTGGCTTGATTTAAATTTTAGGGTTATTGCTGGAGCGCACATTAGAAAATTTTTGGCAGGAGTGCGCAAGGATTTACGACGAGCGTAGATCCGCTCCTTACGTTAGTCTACTGATCGAAGCGAGGAGTAAAACGTAGCGCACGGCAAAAATTTTCAGTGCGCGGAAGCAAAACCCTAAAATAAAGCTAATTTCTCTTGAGAGGCAAGGCAAGACAAGACCCGCTAAAAGCGCTTATCGAATATGAAAACTGACAAATATCAGAGCAGATTTTACCGGGATTGGGTGGCGGCTAAAGATTTACATTTGACGCGTATTGTGGATAAAGAGACGGATTTGCAGATTCTGGCGAACAAACCCATAGACCAAGAGTTTATTAAAGAAAGGGTGCGGGAATATCGCATTGCCATTGAAAACTATATCGCCAAGGACAGAAGGTTTTTAACTACACTTAAGCCTTTAGCAGTAGAACTGAATGCGCCGCCGATTGTAAAGGCAATGAGTGGCGCCTCCCAAAAAGCCAATGTCGGGCCCATGGCAGCTGTAGCAGGCGCTATCGCTCAATTTTTAGGAAAAGATTTATTAAGGAAAGGGTATCAGGAAGTGATTATTGAAAATGGCGGAGATATCTTCTTAAAAATAAGAAAAACGCGCATCATTGGAATTTATACCGGCAGAAAAAAATTATGGCAGGGTTTGGGCCTTAAGATAAAACCCAAAGACACCCCGCTTGGCATATGCACCTCTTCGGGTACAGTAGGTCATTCTTTGAGTTTTGGTTTGGCAGATAGCGTAGTAATTTTAGCCAAGGATGCAACCTTAGCTGATGCTGCAGCCACGGCTATTGCAAATCTGGTAACCTCAGCAGAGGATTTACCAAGGGCGGTAGGCCTTTCCCGGTCCATAAAAGGAGTTTACGCCGCGGTGATTATAGTGCGGGAAAAACTTAGCAGTTGGGGTAAGATTGAATTTGTAAAAGGTAATTTTTAGTTTTTTTACGATTGGATTACATTTTGACATTGAAAAGCATCTTTTTTCTGTTTCCCCGTCGGAGAAAGTTTTTTTAAAAACCCCATCGGGATTAAAAAATACTTGACAAGAGCGATATATTGTGATAAAAATAACGTAAATACACTATGTCGGATAATTTTTTTAACCCTTAGGGAGGTTAAATAAAGTAAATTGGAAAAGTAGGCAGGTTTTAAGGGCTCTGAGGAAATAAAAGAGCCCTTATTTTTTTAGCCCTATGAAAACTGTCGGATTAACATACGATTTAAAGACGGATTACGAGTTTAAAGAAGGCGATCCTCCGGACGCTAATGCCGAATTTGACCACCCTTCTACCATAGATGTGATTGCTCAAGCCATTGAAAAATGCGGCTTTAGAGTGAAAAAGATTGGCAATGTCACCCACCTTTTAGAAAAAATTGATAATCTCGGCGTAGACATTGTTTTCAATATTTCAGAGGGTATCTCTGGCAGAAATCGGGAGTCTCAGGTTCCGGTATTGTTAGAGATGGCAGATATTCCTTTTGTCGGCGCAGACGCCTTAACTTTAGCTTTAACCTTAGATAAGGTGATGGCTAAGAAGATTTTTATTGCCGAAGGCATTCCTACGCCCAAATTCTTTGAAGTCAAGACCGCAGATTCATTAGTAAATACGGATCACTTAAAATTCCCGCTTATTGTTAAGCCGCGCTTTGAGGGCTCCTCCAAAGGCCTCTCAGATAACTCTCGCGTAGAAAATAAAGATGAATTAAAGAAACAAGCTGAATACGTGATTAATACTTATAAACAACCAGCGCTTATCGAAGAGTTTATTTCTGGGCAGGAATTCACAGTTGCTATCGTCGGAAATGACTCGCCTGAGGTTATGCCTATTGTGCAGATCAAAATAGACGGCCGACTCAAGCTCAATGATAAATTCTATACCTTTGCCCGCATCACTTCGGATAGATTGGAATATATATGCCCGGCACGCATTGAACAGGATTTGAAAAGGAAAATTTCAGAATTGGCTTTAAAGACATACGATGCTGTAGAATGCCGGGATTTTGGACGGGTTGATTTTCGCGTGGATAAAGAAGGCAGGCCCTTTGTATTGGAGATAAATCCCCTGCCTTCATTATCCACCGAAGACGTATTTATGATAGTGGCAAAAGTAATGGGAATATCTTACGAAGAGATGATCGGTAAAATTTTAAACAGTGCGCTTAAACGCCATAATTTTCCCGCATGGCGGGATCCCGCCTGATATTAAATTGATTGGCGGGAAAATTAAATAATGAAGATAGCCCTTACCTATAATCTTAAGAAAAAGGACGAAACAAAGCCCTTGGATTATTTTTCCGAATTTGATTCTGAGGATACCGTAAATGCGATTGTCGCAGCCCTGAATAAAAAAGGCCATACTGTTGAAACAATCGATGTGGAATACCCGAACCTGTTTTCCTATTTTAGGAAAAACCGCGTGGATATGGTATTTAATATTGCCGAAGGTAAATGCGGTAAATTCCGCGAATCAGAAGTCCCGGCCGTGTTGGATTATTTAAATATCCCTTACACCGGATCAAATACGTTTTCTCTGGCCTTAGCTTTGAATAAGGCCCTTACCAAAAAAATCTTAAAGGCGGAAAATATCCCTACCCCTAATTTCCAGGTTTTTATCAGGGGCAATGAAGAGTTCAATCCTGATTTAAGATTTCCCCTTATTGTAAAGCCGAATCGCGAAGGCTCAGCCAAAGGCATAAGCACATCCAACGTTGTCCATAATAAGGAAAAGCTCTTCGAGAAAATTAAAGGGACAATCAATATCTACAAACAAGAGGCGCTGGTCGAGGAGTTTATCGACGGAAAAGAATTAACCGTGGGAATTTTAGAGAACGGAAAGACCATGATATTACCTATCTTGGAGATAGATTTTTCCACCTGTAAAAATAGCGGTGAATATTTTTATTCCTGGCGGATGAAGGAGTTTCAAGGTAATACTGAGCTTGGTTTGGTTCCTACTTTTCATTGCCCGGCAAGATTAGATAAAAAAATCGAAGCCCAGGTTAAGGAAGCCGCCCTTAAAACGCACCGGGCATTAGGATGTTTTGATATTTCGCGCACTGATATACGCCTGAACCAAGATAATATTCCCTATGTATTGGAGATAAATCCCCTGCCAGGACTTAATCCCCACGAATCCAATTTTCCGATTATGGCTTATGCTGCCGGAATGCAATACGAGGATATTATAGATGCGATATTAATGAGTGCTTCGAGCCGACAAAGGGGGACAAATTGAATAATACCACAGTAGTTGATAATCAGAAGTTGCAGCAGGAAACTATCGCCCCGCCACGCTCCAGTAGAAGACCCCAAGACTTTCAACAGATAAGTCTTTATGAGGAAGTAAATCCTTTAGATTGGGAGGATTGGCATTGGCAACTTAAGCATAGGATACGCAACAAAGAACAGCTTGAGCAGGTTATCAAATTAACTCCTGAAGAAACAGAAGGAATAAAGAAGGCAAGCGGAAGATTGTCCGTGGCGATAACCCCTTACTGGGCGACGTTAATCGACCCTGAAGACCCGAATTGCCCTTTGCGCAGACAGGCAGTGCCTGTGGTTACAGAATCAATAGTCAGCCCTCACGAGATGATTGACCCTTGCGCTGAAGATAGGGATTCTCCTGCCGCGTATCTTGTGCATAGATATCCGGACAGGGTTTTATTGTTAGCTACTGAACATTGCGCAATGTACTGTCGGCACTGCACCAGGCGCAGGCTGGTTGGCGAGCATGACGAGACTAATGCAACTTCTAAGTTTGACGCCGCAGTGGATTATATAAAATCAAATAAGAAAATAAGGGATGTGTTAATCTCAGGAGGAGATCCTTTTATATTAGAGGATGAAGAGATAGAAGATTTGATTCATAAAATACGCGCTATTTCGCACGTAGAATTTTTGAGGCTTGGCACGCGCGTGCCTGTAACCTTGCCTCAGCGCATTACCGAGAAGCTGGTGAATATGCTCAAAAAATATTCCCCCATCTGGATTAGCATACATTTTAATCATCCCAAAGAGATTACTAAGCGCTGTAAGATTGCCTGCGATATGCTGGCAGACGCGGGTTTTCCTTTAGGAAGCCAGACCGTGCTTTTAAAAGGCATAAACGACCGGCCTTACATTATGAAAAAACTTATGCATGAGCTTTTACAGATAAGGGTGAGGCCATATTATATCTACCAATGCGACCCCGTAAGGGGAACGCAGCATTTTAGGACGCCTGTTGCTGCGGGCATAAATATTATGGAAAAACTTAGGGGCCATACTTCAGGTTATGCTGTCCCCATATACGTTATAGACGGACCCGGTGGCGGCGGTAAAATCCCCGTGGGCCCCAATTATATCCTCTCCCAGGCTAAAGGAAAATACGTCCTGCGTAACTACAAAGGAAAAATCTATACCTACCTAGAATAATCTGCTTAAGGTTTGGATGTTTTTATTCTTGACCCTCCCCTTTTTGCGATATATAATTAAATTCTTCAATTTCAGCCAAAATTTAGCCTAAAGGAGCACTAAATGGAGATTAAAAACAAAAGAAGCATTATTCTTTTAGGTCATGCCCAGGTAGGAAAGACTATGCTTTCCGAAGGCCTGCTTTATTTCTGTAGGGCGACTAATCGCAGAGGCGCAACCGCTGATGGCACAACCGTAAGCGATTATAGTTTTGATGAGATAGAAAGAAAAAGCTCGATAAGCTCAAGCTTTTTATATTGCGATTATCAAGGCAGCCGCATTCAAATTATTGATACCCCGGGTTACGCAGATTTTTTAGGCGAGGTTATTTCAGGCCTGCGCGCAGTGGATAGCGCGATTATGGTCATTGATGTTACCTCGGGCGTGGAAGTAGGGACTGAGCGGGCCTGGCAGTTTTTAGAAGAAGCTAATCTGCCCTGCATTATATTTATTAATAAGCTGGATAAAGAAGGCCAAGACGTAAAAAAGGCTTTATCCGATATACAAAGTAGTCTTTCTAAAAGGGCAATTATGATTGAATCATGGGATGTCCCGGATTTGGTAGAGGCAATTGCCGAAAGCGATGATAAGCTGTTAGAGAAGTATTTGGAAGGCAGCCAGTTATCTCAGGAAGAGTTGGCAAGCGGCCTTCGTCAGGCAGTAATCAAGCGCAAGGTTTTTCCTGTTGTTACAGGCTCAGCTTTAACTGATAAAGGCATACCCGAATTATTAGACGCGATTATCAAATATTTGCCTAGCCCCCAAGAAAGGGCAAAATTAGAAGGAACAAATCCTTTAAAGCCTGATGAGAAAAAAGAGGTTGTTTCTAAGGAAGATGCTCCGTTTTCTGCCTTTGTTTTTAAATCCATTTCTGACCCCTATGTCGGCCAACTGACGCTCATACGCATCTTTTCCGGTTCGTTATTACCCAATACCGGATTTTTTAATGTGAATAAAAAAACCAAAGAAAGAATCGGGACTTTTTATATCTTACAGGGTAAAGAGCAAAGGGCAATTGAGTCTGCATCCTGCGGCGATATCATAGCCATAGCTAAGTTAAAAGAAACCCTTACTTCGGATTCGCTTGCTGATGAAAAAAATCAGATTTTATTTGAGCCGGTAGTTTTTCCAGAGCCAGCCATCTCGGCATCCGTAAAGCCCAAATCCCGCCAGGATGAGGATAAAATTTCCGGCGCTCTGCAAAAGCTCGTGGCCGAAGACCCCACCTTTAAATCACTGCATGACCCGCAGACCAAAGAGCTAATCGTTTCCGGATTAGGAGATTTGCATTTAGCGGTCATGATTGGCCGGATGAAAAAAAGGTTTAACGTAGAGGTAGAATTAGGCATCCCTAAGGTTTCCTACAAAGAGACCGTTACCAAAAGCATTAAAATTCAAGGTAAATATAAGCGCCAGTCCGGAGGGCGCGGTCAATACGGCGATGTCTGGATTGAGGTCCAGCCTTTAGGGCGGAGTAAAGGCCTGGAATTCGTGGATAAGGTTTTTGGCGGTGCCATACCCAGAAATTTTATACCTTCAGTAGAAAAAGGCGTGACACAGGCCTGTTCCGAAGGAGCTGTTGCGGGTTATCCAATAGTGGATTTGCGGGTTACCCTTTACGACGGTTCTTATCATGAGGTTGACTCCTCAGATATGGCCTTTCAGATTGCCGGAGCCATGGCTTTGCGCAAAGCGGTTTTGGAGGCAGGACCGGTATTATTAGAGCCGATTATGGACGTAGAGGTAATTATTCCTGAAGAATATCTGGGCGCCATATCAGGTGATTTAAATTCGCGCCGTGGCCGCATCATGGGCATGGATGTTAAAGGCAAATCGCAGATTGTCAAAGCCCAGGTCCCTTTATCCGAAATGTTTGTCTACGCTAATGACCTGCGTTCGCTTACTGGCGGCAGGGGTTCATACGCCATGCGCCTGGCGCATTACGAAGAAGTTCCCCATAAGGTTGCTTCGAATATTATAAGCCAATATCAAGCCACCAAAAAACAGGAAGAGCAGCAGTAAAATAACAAACAGGAAGGCCGGCGATGAGAATAGCAGTTATGGCTATAGATTTTCCTTTGGGTAAGAAAAATCTTCCCGATGAGAGGCTGGATAAATTAAGAGGCGTATTCCATTCTCCCAAAGTTACTTCTGTTCAGATAAATTTTGAAGACCAGGCTCATATGCTTGATTGCGATGGCGTTCTTTGCGATATAAATACAAAATTAGATTTGATACTTAAGGATTTGGAAATTATTGAGGGCCGTATATCTAGCGATGCGCAAAATAAGGATTTGTTTTTGCGTTGCAAAGAAGCCTTAGAAAAAGAGACGCTCTTAAATGAAGTCCCCTTTAACGAGGAAGAAAAGAAAATACTTTTGAACCTCAACTTAGTTACTTTAAAGCCTATTACCTTTCAGAATAAGGAAATTTTAGCATCGTTTCCTGAAATTATGCGCGATGTTTATGCTAACTGCGCGATGATTTCTTTTTTCACGGTTAATGAAAGAGAGTTGCGTGCCTGGTCAATTAAAAAGGGCGTATCAGTTTTTGAGGCAGCAGGTTGTATCCATTCAGACCTGCAAAGAGGATTTATCAAAGCTGAGGTAGTCAATTACGAAGACCTGATTAGTTCAGGCGGTCTGAATCAAGCTAAGGGCAAGGGTTTAGTCAAATTAGAAGGCAAAGAATACGTTGTTAGAGACGGAGATTTAATCCAAGTCAGATTTAGTGTTTAGACGCAGATTACCGCGGATAAAGAATCCGCGTAAATCCGCGTTAAAAAAAGGAGAACAGATATTATGCTCAAGGTTAAGAGGGCATTAATCAGCGTGTCGGATAAAACCGGAATTTTAGATTTTGCCAAAGAATTAGACAAATTAGGCATAGAAGTCCTTTCTACGGGAGGAACGGCAAAATTATTGCGCGAAAACAGCATTCCCGTAAAAGAAGTATCCGAATACACCGGATTTCCTGAAATGCTCGACGGAAGGGTGAAGACCCTGCATCCTAAAATACATGCCGGGCTGTTGGCTTTAAGAAATAATAACGAGCACATGAATACCTTAAAAGAGCATGATATCGGCCTTATCGATATGGTAGTGGTAAACCTTTATCCTTTTGAAAAGACCACGCAAAAGCCGGGCGTAAAAATCGAAGAGGTGATTGAAAATATTGATATCGGCGGCCCTTCGATGTTGCGTTCGGCTGCGAAAAATCATCAGTCAGTTGCGGTAGTATGTAATCCCGGCCGTTACAGCCAGATTATTGCAGAATTAAAGAAGAATAAAGGCAGCCTTTCCGAAAGCTTAATGCGTGAATTGGCAATAGAAGTCTTTGGTTTAACCAGCCATTATGACGGAGCAATCCATAACTACTTGAAGAATTATTTTATGCCGTCTCAAGGAACAGCCGCGTTTCCACGAGAAATTAGTTTTAGTTTTGATAAGATACAGGATTTGCGCTACGGTGAAAACCCCCACCAGAAAGCAGCCTTTTACAGTGAGGCAAGAAAGAGATACGGATTAGGCGCGATAAAGCAGCTTTGGGGTAAAGAGCTCTCCTTTAATAATATTCTGGATTTAAATGCCGCAGTAAATATTGTCAGAGAATTCCAACTTCCGGCGGTAGTATTTATCAAGCACAATAACCCTTGCGGCGTCGCAGAGAACGAAGACATACTCAAAGCTTATAAAGATGCCTGGAACTGCGACAGGCTCTCGGCTTTTGGCGGGATTGTCAGCGTAAATAGAAAAATTGATTTAGCCTTGGCAAAATTAATTGATAAGAGCGGCTTTTTAGAATGCATTATTGGCCTTGAGTTTAGCCGGGATGCCTTAAATTTATTAAAGAATAAAAAGAATGTAAGGCTTCTGGAGTTACCAAATCTTTTAGATAAGACTCAAGGGTTAGATTTTAAAAAAGTTAATGGCGGCCTTCTTCTGCAGGATGAAGATAATTTGACCCTGGATGAAAAAAATCTGAAAGTAGTAACCAAGAAAAAACCCGCTAAGAAAGAATTAGAGTCGCTTATCTTTGCCTGGAAAGTAGCCAAACACGTCAAATCCAATGCTATTATCCTGGCTCGCGGCAGGAAAACCGTAGGCATTGGCGCAGGCCAGACGTCCAGGGTCGATTCGGTTTTTATTTCTACGAAAAAAGCCGGCAAATTAACTCCTGGCTCGGTATTAGCCTCGGATGCCTTTTTCCCTAAAGAAGATGCCATTCAACTTGCTGCCAAATTTAAAATTAAAGCGATTATCCAGCCTGGCGGCTCCATTGCCGATGAACAAATCATTAAAATGGCAGATAAATACAAGATCGCCATGGTCACCACTGGCATTAGGCACTTCAGGCATTAATCGTATAGCTCGTCAGGTTCGTTTTAGATGACCTACCCCGAAGTTATTCAATATTTAGAATCTTTTATTAATTACGAAAAAGTCCTTGCCTGGCCGTATAAGGAATCTCTAAAATTAGAACGCATCAACGGGCTCTTGTCGAAAATAGATAACCCCCAAGATTCTCTTCAATGTATTCACATTACCGGAAGCAAGGGTAAAGGCTCAACCTGCGCCTTTCTTACCTATATATTAAGGGAAGCTGGATATAGAGTAGGGCTTTACACTTCTCCACATTTATCGGATTTTAGAGAAAGAATTCGTATTTTAGAGTGTCAAAGCGTCAAAGTGTCAACCCCGCCCCTGCGTGCAGGAGCGGGGTCAAAGTGTCAAAGGGAAAATGATTTTGAAGGAATGATTTCTCAAGATGAGTTAAGTCAGTTAGTAGATCAATTAAAGCCTGAGATTGAAAAATGCAATAAAAATTCCAAATATGGCCCGCTTTCTTTTTTTGAAGTTTATACTGCCTTGGCCTTTGTATATTTTAAAGAACAGAAAGTTGATTTTGCGGTTTTAGAAACTGGTTTGGGAGGCAGACTTGATGCTACGAATGTCGTTAATCCCCTAGTCTGCGCCATTACTCCTATAAGTTATGAGCATACCCAGAAATTAGGCAATACGTTAAGGGGGATTGCCATGGAGAAGGCAGGAATTATCAAAGCGTCAAAGTGTCAAAGTGTCAACCCCGCCCCTGCGTGCAGGAGCGGAGTCAAAGTGTCAAAGCCTATTGTGATTACTGCGCCGCAGGAAAAAGAGGCACAGGAAGTTATCAGAAGTAAATGCAAAGGAGTAGGCGCAAAATTATATGAGGTGAAT